>Ga0064014_10163_pt1 | contig 23933 bp, 28 predicted proteins | sample CrowatWCoCulture_2_FD_61584 | JGI IMG/M metagenome (GOLD analysis project Ga0064014, IMG submission 61584) | Marine cyanobacteria communities from the University of California, Santa Cruz, USA, analyzing cyanobacterial DNA methylation -... | ecosystem: Host-associated > Microbial > Bacteria >...
CCGGAATCCGTATCGAAGATGCAAACGACGCGCTCATTGCGGGCGAACAGGTTCGGGACATTCTCGGCGGTTACCGGATTTACCGAGAACAGTTTGCCGGGAACATGGATCATCTCCTTCAGGGTACCTGCCACAGGCATATGAATGCGGTGATAGTCCTTCGGGGAAAGATAGATGGTCGAGAACTCGCCGTTGACGAAGGGAGCGACGGTTGATTCATCGCCACCGAGCAGCTCGCTCAGGCTGAAAGATTGACCCTTGGCCTGGAAAACGCGGTCTCCCGTTACCTGGCCGAGTTGGCTGATAGCGCCATCCACAGGGCTGATCAGCGTCTTCTCACCGTCCGCGAGCGGACGAATGCCGGGCTTCAGGGCGCGGGTGAAGAACGCATTGAAGGTGGGGTAGGCTTCCGGATCCGGTTCGGCGGCTTCGCTCATGTCTACGCCGTAGCGGCCGATAAACCACTTGATGACCCGATTCTTGAGCGCAGGGGAGCGGTCATTGTCGGCCAGACGGCCGGCGAGGTTGGAAACCCCCAGTTGCGGCGTGATGTACTGGCTCAGAACAAAAAGCTTGTCGAACATTAAATGTGATCCTTTGCGCTCAAAGGCGCGAAGTTTACCAAAGACTTGCACCTGTATAGAAATTGTTTCACGGCTTCGCGGTTCCGGCGTGGCCTTGCTATTATCGGGTCACCTTATTACGTGACAGCTTCCCGGCTCCGGCCAATAACCAAGAAAATAAGGCGTGCGTAGATTCTATGTTACTGATCGTCGGTTCGATTATTGTTCTGGCCAGCGTACTGACTGGCTATGTTCTCCACGGCGGCAATTTGATGGTGCTCTGGCAGCCTACCGAAGTGCTGATTATTTTCGGGGCGGCTCTGGGGTCGTTCATTATTGCCAACCCCATGCATACGCTCAAAGAGGTCTTTGGTAAAGGGATTCAGCTACTTACAGGCTCACCCTATAAAAAGGCTTTCTACATGGATCTGCTGAGTCTACTTTACGAGATCTTCGATAAATCCCGTAAACAGGGAGTTATGGCGATAGAGGAAGATATCGATAATCCAGAGGCCAGCCAGATTTTCAGTAGATACCCAGCCGTCATGAAGTCCAAAGAACTACTGGCATTCATTACCGATTATCTCAGGATAATCAGCTCTGGCAATATGGCTACCCACGAGCTGGAGGGCATGATGGAGAACGAGATCGACAGTCGCCAGCATGAGCTTGAAGAGCCCGCCCACGCGGTCAACAAAATTGCAGACGCGCTGCCCGGGCTGGGTATCGTTGCGGCGGTACTCGGTATCGTAATTACCATGAACTTTCTCACCGAAGGGCCGGAAAAGATCGGTCTCAGTGTGGCTGCAGCGCTGGTGGGTACTTTTCTGGGTATTTTCATGGGGTATGGTTTTGTCGGTCCTGCTTCCATTGCCATGGAGCACGCAGCGAAGTATGAGCTGAAGGCTTACGAGTGCGTCAAATCAGCGATTGTGGCGACCGTTTCCGGGCAAGCGCCCCAAATGGCCATAGAATTTGGCCGCAAAGCATTGCCCACGGACAAGCGCCCTGGATTCCAGGAATTGAACGATCACGTTCGTTCCAAGTAAAAACGCCCTCATCTGAACCCGGAGCCGATTCGTGGAAGAGCAACCGATCATCATCAAGCGGAAAAAGGTTGTTGCCGGTGGCCACCACGGTGGCTCCTGGAAGGTGGCGTTTGCTGATTTCGCCACAGCCATGATGGCGTTCTTCCTGGTACTCTGGTTAACTGCGACAGCTTCGCCTGAGCAGAAGAAAGCGGTTGAGGGATACTTCCGGGATCCCGTTGGCTTTACTGAAGGTGGCTCGCCAAACCCGGTTGATCTGGAGGGCAGTGCCTCGGTGGTCAACGAGGCGAGTCCGGACATAGAGTCCAGTCAGATCCAGATTGAAGACGAAGTGGTAGACGAACTTTCTGAAACACTCGAGCAGCGGCGGATGGAAGAGCTGTTTCAGGAGCTCAAAGAGCAAATAAAGCAGGACGCAACGTTGCAGGAGTTCAAGGATCAGCTCCTGCTCGACATAACCGACGAAGGCCTGCGCATCCAGATTGTCGACCGATCCGGCCGCCCCATGTTCGACAGCGGCCGGGCCGAGCTCAAGTACTACTCCCAGGATATTCTGTTTGAACTGGCGAAGACCCTGGGCTCCGTGAACAACAAGCTCAGCATTACCGGACACACCGACTCGACACCCTTCGGCGGCCGGCCCGGCTACACCAACTGGGAGTTGTCAGCAGACCGGGCAAATACCGCCCGAAGAGCCCTGGTTGCCGGCGGCGTCCGTCAGCAGCAGATTGCCCGCGTTGTGGGGCTGAGCGATTCCGTGCTGTTCGACAAGGAAGACCCGAATGCGCCGGTGAATCGCCGCATCTCCATCATCGTCCTGAACAAGAAAACCGTCGATAACATTCAGAGTAGCGCCGGCCAATCGGATGAGCCCCTGATCGATCTGACCCAGCCGACTGAGGAAGAGCGGGAGGCGGCCCGTGAGCGCCTGGAAAGCGGTGAGTGGCAGGAGGAAAAAGAAGAGCCTGCGCCGGGCGAGTTGAACTGGTAAAGCCGGGGACCTCAGTCCAGCTTGAGCCCCCGGGCCTGTTGCTCTGTCATGTCTTGCAGAATCCGGTGGAAACTTTTCAGCCGCTCCGGGCTGATTTTCCCCTCGTCAGCGGCCTTGTCGATGGCACAGCCGGGGTCACCCATGTGTCGGCAATTGCGGAATTTGCAGGTGCCAATCACCTCTCGGATTTCCCGGAAGCCATACTCGATTTCCTGCGCCGTCATATGCCAGAGCCCGAACTCACGAATGCCCGGCGAGTCAATCAGCTCACCGCCAAGGGGCAGGTGGAACAGTTTGGCCGTGGTTGTGGTATGAATTCCCTTGCCGGTGCTCTCTGACACAGCCCCAACGCGAATGGCCTCATCCGGCATCAGAGTCTGGATAATGGATGACTTGCCCACCCCGGACTGACCCACGAACACACTGGTCTGATCCTTCACCAGCGCCTCAACCTCCGGCGAGGGTTTATCCCCCGACTCGGCTGCGGACGTTCGCACCACCTCATAGCCGAGGGCCTCATAGCGGCCCAGAAGCGCATCGATACTTTCCTGATTCCTCTCGTTGATCAGATCCGTCTTGTTCAACAGAATCACCGCCGGAATGTCCGTGATCTCGGACGCCACCAGATACCGATCAATCAGGTTATCGTGGGGCTCCGGCTCCGGCGCGATCACAAGAATAATATGGTCAATATTGGCGGCCACCGGTTTCAGGGCGCCAAAATTATCCGGCCGCTGCAGCAGATTACGGCGCTCACTGCGGGCGACAATCACCCCGGTTTCATTCTTACCCGGCCGCCAGACAACCTTGTCACCGGTCACCAGGCTGTCTATGTTGGCCCGAACAAAGCACCGCACAACATCACCGACCTGATCACCCTCCAGGGCTTCGACATCCAGCTGTTGCCCATAGTGAGCAATGACTAACCCTTCCTGCTCCGGACCAAGCTCCCCGGCATCAGCCTGCTCCTGAACCTTCTTCTCCTTTCGCGCCGCCCGGGCTGCCCGCTCTTCCTGGACTTTCTTGATGCGGAATTGCTGCTGTTTGTTCAGTCGCCGTTTTGCCATGTAATTAGCTGGTGCCAAATTTGGTGTGCGTGAGGTGTTACATCATACGTTAATCGTCCACAATACAAAGACAAATCAAACCGGCGCAATCCCGATAGTATTTGCCGGAAGCGGCGCCTATTTTGTATATCTCCTAATTTGCACGCGGGCGTGGGGATGTCATTCCGGGAATGTCGGCGGCCATGGATGGCCGACGCCAAGCGCACATGGATGTGCTTGTAGCGTTTCCCGGAATGACATCCCCACGGCCGTGAACTCAAATCTAGAAGGCTAGTAAAACAATGGCAGAGAGCAATAATCGTCTCGTATGGATCGATCTGGAAATGACAGGCCTGGATCCGGAAAAAGAACGGATCATCGAAATGGCCACGATCATCACCGATTCAGAGCTCAATGTAGTCGCGGAAGGACCGGTTATCGCCGTCCATCAGCCCCAATCGTTTTTGGATGCCATGGACGAATGGTGCACCCGAACCCATGGTGAAAGCGGCCTCACCAAGCGCGTTCAGGAAAGCGACATCTCCGAATCCGAAGCCGAACAGCAAACCATCGAGTTCCTGAAAAAACACGTAGAAAAAGGCCAGTCACCCCTGTGCGGCAACAGTATCGGCCAGGATCGCCGGTTCCTCGTCAAATACATGCCCGAGCTTGAAGACTTCTTCCATTATCGGAACCTCGACGTATCCACGGTGAAAGAACTCGCCCGTCGCTGGCGCCCGGATGTCCTGGCCGGCGTCAAGAAGAAGGGCAGCCACCTAGCCCTCGACGACATCCGGGACTCCATCAACGAACTGCGCCATTACCGGGAACAGTTCTTCAAGCTATAGGCCGTGCCGCTTCAACGCCCACTGAACATGCTCGCGGACCATCTCTGACGGGTGGTCCGCGCGCCTTTTCAGGGCCTCAATTACCGGAATGGTCGAGGGCGCGTTGCCCAGCCCGACCGCCAGGTTACGCAGCCAGCCTTCATAGCCTGTTCGCCGAATCGCGGAGCCCTCGGTGCGTTTCAGGAACTGCTCCTCCGTCCAGAGAAACAGTTCAGCCAGAGAGCTGTTGTCCAGCCCGTGCCTGGGCTGAAAATCCTTTTCCTCTGCCGGTTTGCTGAACTTTTGCCACGGACACACCAGCTGGCAGTCGTCGCAGCCGAAAACCCGGTTACCCATTAATGGCCGAAGCTCCTCGGGGATGCTTCCTTTGAGTTCAATGGTCAGGTAGCTGATACAACGTCGGGCATCGAGCTTGTGCGGGCCAACAAAGGCGTCTGTTGGGCAGAGATCGAGGCAGGCAGAGCAGCTGCCGCAATGGTCGGTTTCAAAGGGCTCATCCAGGGGCAGGGGCGCGCTGGTAAAGATTTCCCCCAGGAAAAAGAACGAGCCAGCCTTGGGGTGAATCAGCATGTTGTTCTTGCCAATCCAGCCCAGCCCGGCCCTCTGTGCCAGGGCGCGCTCCAGTACCGGCGCGCTGTCCACGAACGCCCGATAGTCGTATCCGCTGACGGCTTCATCAATCCTGGCTGCCAACTGCGCGAGTCGCTTTCGGATCAGTTTGTGGTAATCCCGCCCCAGGGCATAGCGGGTAACGTAAGCGCCCTCCCGGTCAGTAAGCGCTTCTTTCGGGCTGTCCGGTGAGGGCAGGTAATCCATTCTTACGGAAATGACCCGCATGGTGCCCGGCACCAGGGATGTGGGAGTGTAGCGCTTGTCCCCATGGTGGCCATATAGTCCATTTCGCCCTGGTAGCCCGCTGCCAGCCAGTCCTGCAAATGGTTGGCGTGCTCGCCGGTGTCCGGCGTGGTGATACCGACATCGGCGAACCCGAGCTCAGCCGCCCACTCGCGGATAAGCGCTGGCATATCAGCGAGTTCCGAGTGTGTTGTGGTGCTCAATGATGTAGCGCTCATAGTCACTGCCGGTGCTGGAGTTGGTTCGGGAACCCGGGTACGGATATTTAATCTGATTAAGTTATGACCTTTTCCACTGTTTTGCTATGCTTTACAGGTATCTGGCCAATTTTCTTAAACCGGTTTCTGTAACGGGAGCAAAGGTACATGCCGCCGTCCGCTGGGCACAGTTTACCAGAAGCACTGTTTTCCGCCGATGCGGTTAGGCAGATTGATCACTATGTGATTGATCAACAAGGTGTTGATGGTTTTGAGCTAATGCAGTCCGCTGCCCACGCCGCATTTCGCTGCCTGGTCAGGCACTGGCGGAACTGTGGCTCGGTGCTGGTTCTGTGCGGAGCGGGTAATAACGGCGGTGATGGTTACCTGGTTGCGGCCAGTGCGCGCCGGCACGGCCTGGATGTTCGCTGTGTTGCCGTCGCGCCAACTGCCAAGCTGTCCGGTGACGCCCGCAAGGCCTGGCAAAAGGCGCTGACTGATGGTGTAGATGTCCTTGAGCTTGACGCTATCAGCGACCCGGAACTGGATGACCTGTTCGCCAGCACCGGCCTGATTGTGGATGCCATGCTGGGTACCGGTGTCTCTGGCGCGCCCCGCGAACCGTTTGCGACCCTGATAGCGCAGTGTAATAGTGCACAGGCTCCGGTTCTGGCGGTTGATCTGCCCTCCGGGCTGAACGCCACCACCGGCGCCGCCGAAGGGGACGTGGTTAATGCGGCCATGACGGTCACCTTCATAGGGCTCAAGGCCGGCCTGTTTACCGGCCAGGGCGCTGCGGTCTGCGGTGAGGTGGTTTTCGAATCCCTGGATACAGAAGATGGTGTCGCCGGTAGTGGTCAAACACCGGTGGCCTGCCGTCGTGACTGGGATTCCGTCATGTCCTGGCTGCCGCCCCGGCCCGCCAATGCCCACAAGGGGCGTTTCGGGCATGTGCTGGTGGTTGCCGGTGATCGGGGATTCGGTGGTGCCGGCTTGCTGGCGGCTGAGGCGGCTGCACGGTCCGGGGCTGGTCTGGTCTCGCTGGCAACACGTCCTGAGCACGTGACGGCTGCCCTCGCCAGATGTCCATCGGTGATGGTCCATGGCCTGATCCATGGCTCGGAGTTGCCGTCGTTGCTGGATGCTGCCTCGGTTGTTGTGTGCGGACCCGGCATCGGGCGCAGTGCCTGGGGCCAGCAGATGCTGGAACAGGTGATTGCCAGTGGCAAGCCGAGAGTTCTGGATGCGGATGCCCTGAACCTGTTATCCGGCCGCGTTGCTGTGCCTGCGGACAACCATATCCTGACACCCCACCCGGGCGAGGCGGCAAGGCTGCTGAACTGCCTGGTACCGGAGGTGGAGGCAGACCGGATGGCGGCCGCCAGGAAACTGCAGGCGCTTTATGGCGGTGCAATTCTTCTGAAAGGCGCGGGAACGGTTGTCGCGTCGGCAGATGGCGCACTCGATGTTATCAGTGGCAGCAATCCGGGTATGGCCACCGGAGGCATGGGTGATGTGCTTTCGGGCATTATCGGGGCCGTTCTGGGTCAGATCGGCGATGTACAGAAGGCTGCCGTGCTCGGGGCATCCGTGCATCTGGCTGCCGCTGACGTGGCTGCAGAAGCCACTGGGTTTATCGGGCTCATACCGACGGACGTAATCGACGCATTGCCGATGGTTTTTCGGGAATCTGAGAAGACCCTCGAGGCGAGAGGACTATGAGCATAATGGGGAACGAGCGCCGGCTTTTTCTGGAAGGCGAGGCAGAAACCGAGCATCTTGGCCGTGAGCTGGCGAGAACCGTTGCCAAATCCGGCCACGGCCTGGTTGTCTACCTGGATGGTGAGCTTGGAATGGGGAAAACCACCATCAGTCGGGGCGTCATTCGGGGGCTTGGCCACGAAGGGGCGGTAAAGAGCCCTACCTATACGCTGGTAGAGCCCTACGAAACCCTGCATCCACCGACTTACCACTTTGACTTTTATCGTCTGAGCGATGCGGAAGAACTGGAATATATGGGTATCCGGGATTATTTCTCCGGAGACAACCTGTGTCTGATTGAGTGGCCCGAGCGAGGCAAAGGTATATTGCCCGAGCCAGACCTTGAGATTCATCTGGAGACACAGGGTGAAGGGCGTTCTGTGGTTATCAGAGCCCGGTCAGAGCAGGGTGCCCATCGGCTGAACGAACTGGATCTTATTGGTCCGGCGCATTAGCGAGTCCGAGACCCGGGAATAAACTGGCAGGTAAGCTTTATGAAAGGTGCACAGCTGAATAAACAACTGATCTGGTCGTTTGCGATATTGCTCGCCACGCTGGCGTTTCAGGTATCGGCTGCAACGAAGGTGGAAAGTGCCCGTATTTGGCCCGCGCCCGATCACACCCGGCTGGTTCTGGATACTGGCGGGCAGGTAGAGCACAACATTTTTCCCCTGAGCAATCCGGCGCGGCTGGTTATCGATCTGAAGAACGCTAACCTGAAAGCCGATTTCTCCGGTCTGGACCTCTCCGGCAGCCCCATCAAGCGGATTCGGAGCGCGCCAAGAAACGGGTCGGATCTGCGCGTGGTTCTTGATCTCAAGGCCGACATCAAGCCGCGGAGCTTTCAGCTTGAGCCGAATCAGCAGTACGGCCACAGGCTTGTGGTTGATCTGATTGATGAAAGCGGCAGCCGACTGGAGAAGGCAACCACCCCTACGGTGACCCAGGATTCGTCCGGCAAGCGGGATGTTATCGTGGTCATTGATGCCGGGCATGGTGGGGAAGATCCGGGCGCCATTGGCCCGCGGGGAACCCGTGAAAAAGATGTGGTTCTGAAAATGGCGAAAACCCTGGCCAACCTGATCAATGACCGGCCGGGGTACACCGCCAAGCTGACCAGAACCGGCGATTACTACATCGGCCTTCGGAACCGCACGCTCCTGGCGAGGAAGTATAATGCCGACCTCTTCGTGTCTATGCATGCTGACGCCTTCCGGACGCCGCAGCCCAAGGGGGCTTCGGTGTTCGCTCTCTCCCAGCGAGGTGCCACCAGTGAAACCGCCCGTTGGCTGGCCAACAGTGAGAATCGGTCTGATCTGATTGGTGGTGCCGGTGGATTATCCCTGGATGGCCGGGACGACATGCTGGCAGGTGTTCTGCTGGACCTGTCCATGACCGCAAGCATCAATGCCAGTCTCGGCGTTGGCAGCTCGGTCCTCGGAAAGCTCGGTGGTGTGGCCAAGTTGCACAAACCCGGCGTGGAGCAGGCCGCCTTTGCGGTGCTGAAATCACCGGATATCCCTTCCATTCTTGTCGAGGCAGGCTTTATCTCCAATCCCCAGGAAGAGAAAAACCTGGCAACAGAGTGGTACCGCAACAAGCTCGCCGGCGCCATCATGAAGGGGGTCGATGACTACTTCCAGAAAACGCCTCCGCCGGGCACCCTGCTGGCGTGGCAGAAACAGAATCGCCAGGGCGGAAACAGCATCAGCCACTACCGCATACAGCGTGGCGACACCCTGTCCGGAGTGGCCAGGAAAAACCAGACCACCGTCAGTGAGCTGATGCAGTTTAACGACCTTCGGGACGACCGTGTTATGGTAGGGCAAACCATTCGTATTCCCGCGTCCTGATCAAGAGGTTTTTCCGTAACATGCCCCCCATTCGATTGCTGTCACCACGGCTCGCGAACCAGATTGCCGCGGGTGAAGTGGTGGAGCGCCCCGCGTCTGTCGTCAAGGAACTGGTCGAAAATGCCCTGGATGCCGGTGCCAACCGGGTTGATGTTGAAGTGGAGCAGGGCGGCGTCAAGCTGATTCGTGTTCGGGATGACGGTGGTGGCATCGAGGAAGACGACCTTCCCCTTGCGCTCAGTCGTCACGCCACCAGCAAGATCGCCAGCCTTGACGACCTCGAGGCCGTGGCCTCCCTCGGTTTTCGGGGGGAAGCGCTGGCCAGTATCAGCTCTGTCTCCCGGCTCACTCTGACTTCAAGAACCGAGTCGCAGGAAGCGGCTTCCCGGGTGGAAGTCGAAGGCCGTGAAATGGACGCCCGGATTTCGCCTGCCGCTCACCCGGTCGGAACGACCGTGGAAGTGCGGGATCTGTTCTTTAACACCCCGGCCCGGCGTAAATTCCTGCGCACCGAAAAGACCGAATTCAACCATGTCGAAGAGTGCGTGCGCCGGCAGGCCCTGAGCCGCTTTGATGCCGGTTTTACCCTGCGCCACAATCAGCGTGTTGTTCAGAGCCTGAGGCCGGCCGAATCGGCGCTTGACCGGGAGCGGCGCATTGGCGCCCTGTGCGGCCAGCAATTCATCGACAATGCGGTGGTTATCGATGCTGAAGCCACCGGGCTGCGACTCTGGGGCTGGGTCGCCCTGCCTACGTTTTCGCGCAGTCAGGCGGACCTCCAGTATTTCTTTGTCAACGGACGCGTTATCCGTGACCGCCTGGTGGCCCACGCGGTGCGCCAGGCCTACCGGGATGTGCTCTATAATAACCGGCATCCCGCCTTTGTACTCTACCTGGAAGTCGACCCGCGACCGTGGATGTGAATGTCCATCCGACCAAGCACGAAGTGCGGTTTCGTGATGGTCGCCTGGTCCACGATTTCATTTTCAGAACCCTGCACAAGGCATTGGCCGATGTTCGGCCGGACGATCATTTTCGCGGTGCGGTGGCCCAGTCCTTCGGTCGCGAGGCGTCGGTCCAGGGCCATGAACCGGCGCCTGCTGCAGGCGTTCCGGCGGAGGCTTCCTGGAACGGCCAGCCAGCGATGCCAAATTACGGCCATCCGGGTGGCTCCGGTGCCGGCTTTGGTGGTCAGTCCCAGCCGCAACAGGAATGGCGCGCCAGTGATCAGATGGCGTTCTACCAATCCCTGAATGCCGGCGGCGGTAGCGAGGGGCAGCAGCCCATGCCCTCCGGCGATGGCGTTGCTACACCAATGCCCACGCCGCCCGTTGATAGTGATCAGGAGCCGCCGCTGGGGTATGCCATTGCCCAGTTGCATGGGATCTACATTCTTGCCCAGGGTCGCGCGGGGCTGATCGTGGTGGACATGCACGCGGCCCATGAACGCATTACCTACGAGCGGATGAAACGTGCTCTCGTCGAGCAGGATCTGAAAAGCCAGCCGTTGCTGGTGCCGCTGTCCCTGGCTGTCAGCCAGAAAGAGGCAGCCCTCACCGAGAGTCATGGTGAAGAGCTGCAAAAACTCGGCTTGCAGATTGAGCGCATTGGCCCGGAAACCCTGGCGGTGAGGCAGGTACCTGCTCCCCTGCGTGGCGCCGATACCGAGCAGTTGGTGCGTGATGTGCTGGCGGATCTGATCGAGCATGGTCAGAGTGACCGGGTTGAAGCGGTGACCCACGAATTGCTGGGGACCATGGCGTGCCATGGGTCCGTGCGCGCCAATCGCCAGCTCACCATTCCCGAGATGAATTCACTGCTCCGGGATATGGAAGCCACTGAACGAAGCGGTCAGTGCAATCACGGCCGGCCAACCTGGACTCTGGTGACCATGTCCGAGCTGGACAAGCTGTTCCTTCGGGGGCGCTGAGGTGTCGCTGCCCCCGGCCATCTTTCTGATGGGGCCAACGGCCTCGGGTAAAACCGACCTGGCCATGGCCCTTTGCGACCGCCTGCCCTGCGAGATTATCAGCGTGGACTCTGCCATGATCTATCGGGGTATGGATATCGGAACTGCCAAACCGACTGCCGCAGAGCTCGCGCGGGCGCCCCACAGGCTGATTGATATCTGCGATCCGGCGGAAACCTACTCCGCTGCGGATTTCCGTCGGGACGCCCTGGCAGAAATGGCCGAGATAACGGCTGCTGGCCGAATTCCCCTGCTCGTCGGCGGCACCATGATGTATTTCAAGGCGCTGATCCACGGTATGTCCGGTCTGCCATCGGCCAGCTCCGATGTGCGTCGGGCTCTGGAACAAGAAGCCAAGGAACGGGGCTGGGAGGCCCTGCACCATGAGCTTAAGAGCCTTGATCCCATCGCAGCAGGGCGGATCCACCCGAATAACCGGCAACGGCTGATGCGGGCCCTGGAAGTCCTGCGTCTTACCGGCAAGCCGATTTCGGAGTTCTGGAAGGCCGAATCCGGTCCGGGCGAAGAGCCAGCTTTGGTGGATCAAAGCGCTGATGTTAAGGATTACACCTATTTCACCCGCTGGCAGGCAGACGAAACATCTTCGCTCCCGTATACTGTGGTTCAGCTTGCCATGATGCCGCCTGAGCGGCGTGTGCTTCATGAGCGAATCCGTCTGCGTTTCCTGAAAATGCTGGAGGCGGGCTTTCTGGATGAAGTGCGGGCGCTGATGCTCAGGGAAGACTTGCACCCTGATCTCCCTTCCATGCGTTGTGTCGGCTATCGCCAGGCCTGGAGTTATTTGTCCGGGGAAGACGATTACGAGACATTTGTCAGCAAGGGGGTGGCAGCAACACGCCAGCTGGCGAAGCGGCAGTTGACCTGGTTGCGAAAGTGGTCCGATGTGGACTGGCTGGACAGCGACGACAAACTTATCGTTGAGGCAGCCTTGAAAAAAATCCGACTTCGCACCACATTTAGTTTTGACAAATGACGATCTGCATTTACTAAAAACAGGAGAAAACACATGTCAAAAGGGCATTCGTTACAAGACCCTTACCTTAATGCATTGCGCAAGGAACGCATTCCCGTTTCCATCTTTCTGGTCAACGGTATCAAGCTACAGGGCCAGATTGAGTCTTTCGACCAATTCGTGATTTTGCTGAAAAATACTGTCAGCCAGATGGTCTACAAGCACGCTATTTCCACTGTGGTACCTGCCCGCAATGTTCGCATTCCGCCGCAGGCGCCGGGAGGAGAGGGCGAGTCTGAAGACTGATTCAGCCGCATTCCCGGTCTTGCCGCCCGCGCTCCAGAAGATCCCGTCAAGGGGTCTTGTGGCCGCGGGTGTTTGTTTTTATAACACTCACAGTCTGATTGCCCCGGAGTTGATGCCAATTGTTTGAACGTCCTGATGTCGGTGAGCGCGCGGTACTCGTCCACATCGATTTTACTGCCCATGATGGCACCGAAGACCCGGGTGAGTTCCGGGAGCTGGTAACGTCTGCCGGCGTGGAGCCCGTTACCACGGTTACCGGGTCCCGCAAGCAGCCCAGCCCGCGATTTTTCGTTGGTGAGGGCAAGCTGGAAGAGATTCGCGATGCCGTAGCCGCCAACGAAGCCGACGTCGTGCTGTTCAATCATGCGCTGAGTCCGCGTCAGGAGCGGAACATTGAGCAGGAGCTCAAGTGCCGGGTGCTTGACCGTACCGGCGTGATTCTTGATATCTTCGCCCAGCGTGCCCGGACCCATGAAGGCAAGCTGCAGGTGGAACTGGCCAGCTCGACCATATGTCTACGCGTCTGGTGCGGGGCTGGACACACCTTGAGCGGCAAAAGGGTGGTATCGGGCTCAGGGGGCCGGGTGAAACCCAGCTGGAGACGGACCGACGCCTGTTGCGCGAGCGGATCAAGTCCATCCACAAGCGTCTTGAAAAGGTTCGTCGGCAGCGGAACCAGGGCCGCCGGGCCCGCCAGCGGGCCGACATTCCCACGGTATCGCTGGTGGGTTACACCAACGCGGGCAAATCGACGCTATTCAACCGGATTACAACTTCGTCCGTATATGCTGCAGACCAGTTGTTCGCTACTCTGGACCCCACGCTTCGGCGTCTGGAACTTCCGGATATCGGGCCGGTCGTAATGGCGGACACCGTGGGCTTCATCCGGCATCTCCCGCACAAGCTGGTTGAGGCGTTCCGGGCCACGCTGGAGGAAACCACGCAGGCCACGCTCCTGCTGCACATTATCGACAGTCATGATCCGCGGCGTGACGAGAACATCGAGCAGGTTGAAGAGGTTCTGGCCGAGATCGGGGCCGATGACATTCCCGTGTTGCAGGTGTTCAACAAGATTGATTTGCTGGAAAACTTCACTCCGAGAATCGAACGCAATGAAGAGGGCATCCCGGTGCGGGCCTGGGTGTCTGCAGTGACCGGTGAGGGGCTGGACGGCTTGTTCGACGCGATCGTTGAACGGGTGGCCGAAGATGTTGTTCACCACTTTGTTCTGCTTGGCCCCGCGGACGGCAAGTTGCGCGCTCTATTGCACGAAGCGGGTTCTGTGCTGAGTGAGGAACATCGCGAGACGGGCGATACCGTCGTGGAGGTCCGCTTGCAGAATCGGGACTGGCAGCAACTGCTGAGCCGGGCCGGAGTAAACGAAAAATCAGTCAGGCTGGACGTTGGCCACGCCTGAAACCGCGGCGGCTATTGCCGGGGCGGAGATAAATCCCTAGTATTTGCAGCCATCCTATTTATAAGTCAGTAACGGAGAGCACTATGGCCTGGAACGAACCGGGTGGAAACCGTAACGACAATGACCCCTGGGGTACCGGTGGTGGTCGACGCGGCAATGATCAGGGGCCGCCAGATCTTGATGAGGCACTGAAAAAGGGTCTCGACAAGCTCAACAAAATGTTGGGTGGTAAAGGTGGTAAATCGGGCGGCAGTGGTGGCAGCAGTGGCGGAAGCGCCGGTGGCTTCGGAGCGATTCTCGCCTTAGCGGCCATTCTGGTTGTTGGCTATGTCATCTTTCAGTCGTTTTACACGGTGGACGAACAGGAGCGAGCGGTTGTGCTTCGTTTCGGTGAGTATCACCAGACCGCGAATCCCGGCCTGAGGTTCAAGGTCCCGCTGATCGACAGCGTTACCAAGGTTCGTGTCACTAACGTGCGCACGGCTGAGTCCAGTGGCCAGATGCTGACCCAGGACGAAAACCTGGTGACCGTGGATCTGCAGGTTCAATATCGCGTTGGCGATGCTGAAGCCTACGTACTGAACGTCAGGGACTCCAACCAGGCCCTGGCTTTTGCGACAGACAGTGCCATTCGTCATGAGGTTGGCAGTTCGACCCTTGATGACGTGCTGACCGAAGGCCGGGCAGAACTGGCGGTTCGGGTTGAGCAGCGGCTGCAGAGCTTCCTGAAAGACTATGGTACCGGTCTGGAGCTTGTCCGGGTGAACGTTGAGAGCACCCAGCCTCCAGCCCGGTTCAGGACGCCTTCCGTGAAGTGCAGCGTGCCCGTGAGGATGAGCAGCGCGTCAAGGAAGAAGCGGAAACCTACCGGAACAAGGTTGTACCCGAGGCTCGCGGTCAGGCCCAGCGGATGATCGAAGAGGCCAATGCCTACAAGCAGGAAGTCATCGAGCGCGCCCGTGGTGAAACCGCCCGTTTCCTTGAGTTGCTGGCAGTCTATGAGATGTCGCCAACCGTCACTCGCGAGCGCCTGTATTTGCAGACCGTCGAGACCGTACTGGCCAACAGCAGCAAGATCCTGGTGGACACAGAAAGCAGCGGCAACATGATGTATCTGCCGCTTGATCGATTCACCCAGGGCTCCCTGCCCCGCACCGGTAGCTCTTCTTCCGGCGGCAACCAGGGCAATGTGGACATACAGACCCTGACTGATCAGGTTCTTCAGGAACTGCGAACCAGGCAGGATACGACCGTTCGGAGGAGCAGATAATTATGGGACCTAAAGGTGTAGTGGGCCTTGCAGGCGCCCTAATCGTTGTCCTGCTGGTGCTGTCCAGCGTGTACATCATTCCGGAAACCCATCGGGGTGTACTGCTCCGGTTTGGTGAGCTGGTTGAGACCGACATCCAGGCGGGTATTCATTTCAAGGTTCCGGTCATCGACCAGGTCCGCGAATTCGATATCCGGGTTCTGACCATGGATCTGCCATCCCGGCAGTACCTGACCGTGGAGAAGAAGCCGCTGGATGTGGATTCGTACATTGCCTGGAAGATCCGGGATGTGGACCAGTTCTATCGGGCAACGGGCGGTGACGAGTTCCGTGCCCAGTCTCTGCTTGCCTCCCGTGTGGATAACGGCCTGCGTGACGAGTTCGGTATTCGGACCATGGTCGAAGTCGTTTCCGGTCAGCGGGATGAACTCATGCACACCCTTCGGGATCGGGTAAACCAGACGGCCCAGAATGAATTCGGCATCGAAGTCCTGGACATCCGGGTCAAAGCGATCGAATTTCCTGGGCAGGTCAGTGAAAACGTTTACCGCCGGATGGCGACCGAACGGGAAAAGCTCGCCCAGGAATTCCGTTCCCGGGGGCGTGAGCTGGCCGAGGGTATCCGTGCCGACGCAGACCGTCAGAGAACCGTTGTTCTTGCCGAAGCGTTCGCCCAGTCAGAAGAAACCCGGGGTGAGGGTGACGGTGAAGCAGCAAGAATCTACGCCGATGCCTACGGCTCAGATCCCGAGTTCTACAGCTTCTATCGGAGTCTTGAGGCTTATCGCAACACCTTCATGAGCAAGGATGACATCATGGTGATCGATTCCGAGAGCGCGTTCATGAAATTCCTGAACGACCCGCAGGGTGCCCGTTAACCCTGCAGCTTGAGACCAAAAACCGGAATACCTCCGTATTCCGGTTTTTTTGTGCCCGCCAACCGTGTAAAATTCTGCCGGTTTTGTGTCGGGCTTTTAGCCGAGTGCCGCCTTAAATCCTGTGTGATCCCCCCTGCCGACTGTGCCGGAGCGGATATAACGGACAACGGAATCTCATGACAGTATCTGATCGCTGGTTACTGCCAGACGGGGTAGAGGATATTCTGCCGCCACTGGCCGGACGGATCGAATCCCTGCGTCGGGATGTAATGGATACCTGCCAGCGCTGGGGTTATCAGCTGGTAATTCCACCGCTCATTGAATATCTCGAATCCCTGTTTACCGGAACCGGGCATGACCTGGAATTGCAGACCTTCAAGCTGACCGATCAGCTGACCGGGCGAATGATGGGTGTGCGCGCCGATATGACGCCTCAGGCCGCCCGCATTGATGCCCATACGCTGGGACAGGAAGGGATCACCCGACTTTGCTATGCCGGCCATGTACTCCATACCCGTCCAAGGCACATGCTGACAGGGCGCACCCCCATCCAGGCCGGCTGTGAGCTGTTTGGCAGTGGCTCGGAAGCGGCGGACATGGAAGTGATCAGCCTGATGCTGGAAACCCTCCGGGTGGCCGGTTTGCCGCGTATCCATCTGGATCTGGCCCATGTGGCCATCTACGAGAGTCTGATCGGCGAGGCGGATTTCGACAGGGGTACCGAGAGCGCCATTTTTGATGCCATGGCCCGCAAATCGGTTCCCGAACTGGACGAACTGTTGGGTCAGTGTCCGTCTGGATCAGCTGGCGCTCGCCTGCGCGAGCTTGCCCGTGTCAGCGGGGGGGCGGAAGCCTTGAGCGAAGCCCGCCGGGTCCTGCAGGGGCGTCTGACAGTCTGGATGCCGCACTCGAGCAGCTCGGGCGGGTGTCCGAGATGTTGAGCCGGGATTATCCGGACATCAGTTTCGGATTCGATTTCTGTGAGCTGCGTGGCTACAACTACCACACCGGGCTGGTGTTTGCGGCCTATGTGCCTGGCCATGGTGATTCCGTGGCCAAGGGCGGTCGTTACGATGCCATTGGCAGCGATTTTGGTCGGGCCCGCCCGGCAACCGGCTTCAGTCTCGATATTCGGTCACTGGTCTCCCTTGGAGAGCGGGTGGCACGCAAAGCCGGCGCCGTCTGGGCGCCGGCGGATGACGACCCCGCCCTGGAGGGCGTAATCTCCGGTCTGAGAATGACAGAAACCGTCGTCCGGGCCCTGCCCGAAGACGAGGGTGTGAATCCGGCCGTCAGAGGCTGTGACCGGGAGCTGGTGAAACAGAACGGCCAATGGGTCGTGCAGAAGCTGGGCTGATGCCCCCCGGGCCTCGGTGAATTCATTTACAGGTAAACTTGCGAAACGCCTGTCCTTCGGGGCAGCCGCACTGAGAGAGAATCATGGGTAAAAACGTTGTTGTGCTGGGCACCCAATGGGGTGATGAAGGCAAGGGTAAGATTGTTGACCTGCTGACTGACAAGGTCGCAGCGGTTGTTCGCTTCCAGGGCGGGCACAATGCCGGTCATACCCTGGTAATTGACGGCAAGAAAACAGCGCTTCACCTGATTCCTTCCGGCATCCTGCGACAGCACGTCTATTGCCTGATCGGTAACGGCGTCGTTCTGTCACCCGAGGCACTGTTGAAAGAAGTACGTGAGCTGGAAGCCAATGACGTGGCGGTTCGCGATCGCCTGCGCATCAGCCTGGCCTGCCCGATCATTCTGCGTACCCATGTCCGCATTGATCAGGCCCGGGAACGAGCTCGGGGTGTCGACAAGATTGGCACAACCGGTCGCGGTATTGGCCCGGCCTATGAAGACAAGGTTTCCCGCCGCGGCCTGCGTCTGGGCGATCTCTGCAATCCCGCCGACTTCGAAATGAAGTTGCGGGAGATCATGTCGTACCACAACTTCATCCTGACCGAGTACTTCAAGGAAGAAGCTGAAGACATTGATGCAGCCCTGGAAGAGCTGAAACAGATGGGTGAGGAAATCCTGCCCATGGCGGCAGACGTGACTGACATGCTGCACGATTTCCGCAAGCGTGGGGAGAACATCCTGTTCGAGGGCGCGCAGGGCTCACTGCTGGATATCGACCTGGGTACCTACCCGTACGTGACTTCTTCCAACACCACCGCCGGCGGCACGGCCACCGGTTCCGGCTTCGGCCCGCTGTTCCTCGACTATGTGCTGGGGATCACCAAGGCGTATACCACCCGTGTTGGTTCCGGTCCGTTCCCGACCGAACTGTTTGACGATATGGGCAACCACCTTGCAGTGAAGGGCAACGAAGTGGGAACCACAACCGGGCGCGCCCGTCGTTGTGGCTGGTTCGATGCGGTGGCGCTTCGCCACGCCATCCAGATCAACAGCGTGTCCGGCATCTGTCTGACCAAGCTCGACGTGTTGGACGGACTCGAGACCGTAAAGGTGTGTGTCGGTTACAAGACCCCGAACGGCGAGATCTTCCGGCCGCCCATCGGCTGCGACAGCTACAAGGACATCGAGCCTGTCTACGAGGAGCTGCCGGGTTGGAGTGAGAGCACCGTTGGCCTGACCAGCGTCGATCAGCTGCCGGAGAATGCCAAGGCCTACATCCGTTTCCTGGAAGAGCAGATCGAGGCGCCAATCGACGTGATCTCCACCGGTCCGGATCGTATTGAAACCATCACGCTTCGTCATCCATTCGGCGAATAATCGCTGATGGATGAAAAAAACCGCCCTGCCGAAAGGCACGGCGGTTTTTTCGTGTTCAGGGCTTCTCGGCAATCACGGTGGCCCGAAGTGGGCCCGGGTATCCTTCCACGGTTTTTGAAGGGTCGTCCGGATCCAGAAAGTCCTGCAGGGAATTGAAGCGCATCCAGTCAGTACTGCGCTGTTCCTTGGTGGTGGTCTCGGTTACATCCACCACTCGCGCATTGCGGAAGCCGGTGCGGTCGAGCCAGCGCAGCAGTGTGTCGCAGCTGGGCAGGAACCAGACATTTCGCATCTGACCGTAGCGATCCTCGGGCATCAGGCTGAAGCCCTCGGGGCCTTCCACCACGAGCGTTTCCAGCACCAGCTCGCCACCCCGGCGTAGTGTTCCCTTGAGCTCCAGTAGATGGTCCAGCGGCGAGCGGCGATGATAAAGGACACCCATGGAAAAGGTGGTGTCGAAGGTTTCAAGGTCTGCCGGCAGGTCTTCCATCCGGATCGGCAGCAGGTCGACAGGGACATCGCCGAGGTAGTCCTTGACGCTGAAGAACTGGAACAGGAACAGAAGCCCCGGGTCGATGCCAATCACCCGGCTGGCACCTTCTCCCAGCATTCGCCAGCAGTGGTATCCGGAACCACAACCCACATCCAGTATTCGGCGACCGGCCAGGTCTGAAAGGTACGGAGACACCCGGTCCCACTTCCAGTCAGAGCGCCACTCGGTATCGATGTAGGTGCCGAAAAAATCGAAGGGGCCCTTGCGCCAGGGCATCAGGCCTCGCAGTCCGAGCTCCAGCTGTTCCTGCTGTGTCGCGGTCAGGGGCTGAGGGGAATTCAGGGTAACGGCAGAGCGGTCCAGCTGCGCCTCCACCTGGTCAAGGTCGGGCAGGCGGTCCAGGGCGGCCTGCCAGCGATCCAGATCGCCATGGGGGCGGTCTTCGAAGCGGTGAACCAGTTGCTGCCGGAGCAAAGTGGCCCAGTGATCCAGGCCGTCTTCGGCGAGTTCATTGATGATTGGCCCGAACCGGGCTTTCCAGTCAAAATCTACCATGGTCATTCGGTGGTTTGGTTGGCCTTGATGGCGAGCATGGAAACAAAGTTGAAGCACTGGTACCACACCACCACATCATTGAAGCCCGCAGCGAGCAGTCGCGCCTTGTGGGCCGCCAGTGTTTCGGGGATCAGTACCTGTTCGATGGCCGTGCGCTTCTGGCTGATTTCGAGATCCGAATAGCCGTTGGCGCGCTTGAATTCGTGGTGCAGTCGGGTCTGAACGGCCTGCTCGTCTTCGGACTCAAAGCGGATTTTCTCGGACAGGATCAGGACCCCGCCGGGGAGAGTAGCATCAGCAATTCGCTTGAGCAGACTGGCCCGTTTTTCCGGATCGACAAACTGCAAGGTGAAATTCAGCGTGGTCACCGAGGCGTTGCTCAGTTCGGTGTCCAGAATATCTTCACACCTAAGGGTGACAGGGAGGTCGCTGTCGTCCAGGGCAATGTAATGCTCACAGCGTTCGATCATGGCGCTGGAGTTATCCACGCCAACCAGCGTGCAATCCCCATGGGAAATGCCGTGACGCATCGCGAGGGTTGAGGCACCCAGGGAGCAGCCCAGGTCATAGCAGTGGGAGGCTGGCTGGGCGTATTGTTCGGTGATCACCTCGATCATCGGAATGATGGTGGTGTAGCCCGGCACAGAACGGCGAATCATGTCCGGGAACACCCTGGCTACCGATGCATCGAATCGGAAATCCTCCGGCCGGCGTTCTGTGGCAAACAGCCGGTCCGTCACCTGCTCGGGTGCCTCCGACGGCTTTCGGGATTTAGCCATTGGAATCTGGTACTCTGGGGAGGGTGGAACGGCAGGCCCTGTTGGTGACGGCCGGAGCAGCGTACACCCCGGTTTTTATAGTCCACCAGAATTCCCCGGAACGACGGGTCCACATCGGCGGCAATGGCAAGATAGCCATTTTCGCAGACCGCATGTAATTCCGAGGCTTTGGGTGACATGCCGGAAACGCATCGTCCTCGGTTACATGGATGGCCTGGAAATCGCCAACAGGCATATGATCCTTGTTGTCGCTGTGGTTGATCCTGCCGCTCATTTCCAAGTACAAGAACGGTACCAGATAGCCGCAATCCAGAGCGGTTACGATCAGGCTACGGACGGTGTAACGGGCCTCATTCTGGCTCATGCATACCTCAAATCAAACGAATTAAAAGTGTTGGTCAGTATTGTCCCGGCACCGTGATGGCCGGTGACTGCAAGGCTGATAACTGCTCCCGAAGCGACAGAATCTGGTCTGACCAGAACGTGGCTGGGCAAACCAGGGGAAAAAACGTGGAAATGCGGGATCATCCCAGCGCTTTGCCAGCCAGCGCACAGTGCGCGAATCTGTCCGGTAGCAGCGCAAGCGGCTCAATCAGGTGGCGCTCAGCGACGATTGAAATCACGGAACATTTCATAGCCTTCCAGCAATTCGCCAAGCTGGGAGCCGCGCTCGAAGTCGTCGCCGTTCAGCAGCAACCACATATCCTGGAATAGCAGGGCCCGTTCGGCAATCGTCCAGATCCACGAACAGCATCTGTTCGTCGCGGCAGAGAATATTGCCGGCATGGCAGTCGCCATGAAGCCGCAGGGTTTCCACCGGGCCGGCTTCATCAATTCGAGCGGCACAGAGCCTTTGCAGGTCCGGGATCAGACTGTCCCAGGCAGGTCTGAGGTCCGCCGGAATCCAGCCGCCTTCCAGCAGAAGCCGGTTGCTGGCGTCAATACCGTCAAGCAAGTCCATGCTGGAGCGGTGGGCAAACGGCTTGCTGGCGCCAATGTTGTGGATCTGGCCCAGCCACTGGCCCAGCCGGTACAGGGTATCAGTCACGCTGGTGTCCGGCGCCTGGCCCCCACGCTGAGGAAACACCGCCAGCAGAAATTCGCCGTGACGTCCCAGGGTGTCTTCGGACGCCAACTCCATTGGGGCTACCACGGAATATCCGCCTTCAGAAGCTCCAGGGTGAAGTCATGCTCCTCCCGGATTTCCGCCTCGGTCCATCGACCGGGACGGTAAAATTTGGCGATGACCGGTGCTCCCTCATCCAGCCCCACCTGATAAACCCGGTTTTCATAGCTGTTCAGTGCGAACAGGCGGCCACTTACCGCAAACCCGGCCTCTTCCATCGCATCCAGAATGGTATCCGGCGTCAGGGAGTCGTAGGGGTGGGAGGGGGCCGCAACTGTGGGGTCATGGGTCATAAAGGGACGTTTCAGAGCCTTGTGTCGTATTTGGATTTCATGGATTGCAGATGGTACCAGTTTTCATCCAGTTCCCAGCGGATACGGCTGATGCCAGACGCCCCAAGAACCACGTCCCCGGCCCGGGCCTGCACCTGGGCCAGCTCGCGTTCGGCCCGCTGCCAGTCCCGATGGCTGTCGCCAAGATTGCGCATGCTCGGAAATACCGCACTCAGGGCCTTGTGGGTCGATGTCGTGTGGGACCGCAGTGAGCTCATAATGGCAGTGTCACCCTCCACCCGGAGCACCCGGTGCTTGTAGGGGTAGCTGGCAACCACATCATCAGATTTCAGTCGCTCGTTAAGGCTGATTACCTCAAAGCCACGCCAGCCGAGCCACCCGACAAACAGGGCGGCCACCACCATTACCAGAACAAACTGCTTCCTGTCAGACATCATAAGCCGGGCTCCATGCACTACTTTTCGGCTGCAAGTATAACCGGTATGGGCTCTCGAGTAATGTGTTGAGCCTGCCCGGGCCGGTTTTTGCAGGGATGGCAAGATGGGGTAAGCTTAATGCGTTGTCAGTTGAGCCGGGGCAAGCGTAAGTGTCGACAGAAGTCCTTGAAAACCAGACCGTTGTAATAGGCGCCGGTGTCGTTGGGCTTGCTATTGCCCGCGCCCTGGCGAGAGCCGGACATGAGGTGATTGTACTGGAGGCTGCGGGCGGCTTTGGTGAGGGCATATCTTCCCGCAACAGCGAAGTCATTCATGCTGGCATCTACTACCCGGAAGGGTCACTGAAGGCGGAACTGTGCGTTGAAGGCCGGCAGCGGCTCTACGAATATTGCCGGACTCATAAAGTCGAACACCAGAAATGCGGCAAATGGATTGTGGCGGCCGACCAATCACAGAATGGCAAACTCCGGGATATTCAGGCCGCTGCAGCGCGCAACGGCGTAGAGCTGGCCCTGCATGACCCAGGCAGAATCACCCGTGAAATCCCGGAAATCCGAGCCAGTTCGGGGCTCTGGTCGTCGGAAACCGGAATCGTCGACAGTCATGGTTTAATGCTCTCTTTGCTCGGCGAGCTCGAGGATGCCGGCGGCCAACTTGTTCTCCGGTCACCCGTGGTGGCCGCTGAATCGGACGACCACTGGCATTGCCTCCGCGTGGGAGGCGACTATCCGCTGATTCTGAAAGCGAAAAACGTCATCAACGCCGCCGGACTCGCCGCTGTCCCGCTGGCCAAGTCCTGGGCCGGCCTGCCTGATGAATACAAACCCCGGCAGTGGCTCGCCAGGGGCGTCTACTTCAGCTACAGCGGCCGAACCCCATTCAAAACCCTGATTTACCCGGTCCCGGAACCCGGTGGCCTCGGTGTTCACCTAACCCTCGACCTCGCCGGCCAGGCCCGCTTTGGCCCCGACGTGGAGTGGATCCAAACGGAAGACTACACCGTTGACCCAAACCGCGAGGAAACCTTCGCCAGAGGCATCCGCCAATGGTGGCCGGACCTCGACCCGGCGCGCCTCCAGCCCGCCTATGCCGGCATCCGTCCCAAGTTGGCGGGCCCTGATGGCGGCTTTGCGGATTTTCGAATCGATGGACCTGAAGATCATGGCCTGACTGGGTTGGTTAACCTTTTCGGAATCGAGTCGCCAGGACTAACGTCCTGTCTGGCAATTGCCGACCGCGTAAAAGCGATGTTGGCATAACTGAAGATTTCGGGCGCCGGTCAGGCAGGCCCTCCCGGGATTGTAGAGGCCATGGATGGCCCGAAACAAGCGCACAGGGAAGTGCTTGTAGCATATCCCGGGAGGGCCTGCCTGACCGGTGCTTGCTCCAGGGCCAGAGTCAACGACCCCCGACCAACGCATGCTCCGAGGTAAATGCGGTCAATTGCACTAGCCGGGTGTCCGGGCCAGAGCCCAAACCTGAATCTCACGAGCCCCGGCCTCCCGCAGAACCGAAGCCAAAACCCGAACCGTCGCCCC
>Ga0064014_10165_pt1 | contig 23342 bp, 30 predicted proteins | sample CrowatWCoCulture_2_FD_61584 | JGI IMG/M metagenome (GOLD analysis project Ga0064014, IMG submission 61584) | Marine cyanobacteria communities from the University of California, Santa Cruz, USA, analyzing cyanobacterial DNA methylation -... | ecosystem: Host-associated > Microbial > Bacteria >...
GTAGGGACAAGAGTGTCAAAATGTGGTCGACATCAATCATATCTTTTATGTGGTAAGGCTGGCTGCCGAGACGTGGACCAGCGTGCTATACTGCTGGCAAGCTTTCGAGGTGCTACGGATCTATGATTAACCAGAGCTCGCTTCCTACCGAACTTTTACTGCTGTCGGAGGAGTTTCGTTCCCGCGATTTCCCTTTTTACTGGGTAGCTCGCCTGAACGCCAAGTATAGCGCTGATACGGATGTTCTTCTCAAGCCCAAAGGGTTGAGCTCATCCAAGTGGCGAATCCTGATGATCCTTCATGAGCACGGTCGTTTGAGTATGTCGAATATCGCCATCCATGCTGTATCTAATCTCTCGACGATTACCAAAATCGTCTACAAGATGCAGGAGAGCGAACTGGTTTTGACGGCACCCTCTGCCGAGGATCGTCGCATCACGGAGGTTACTTTGACCTCACACGGGGAGGAGCAGCTGGACGTTGCACGTGAACTTGTCTCGCGCTTAGTGGAAAAAGCCTTTCGCGGGTTAGATACTGAGGAAGTTGCAGTGCTTAATCGTTGTCTGAGCAAAGTATTTATGAATCTCAAGGCTTGTTGACTTATCTAAATGTCAAACATGGTTTTTAATTGACTACCCAAGGACCCTATGCTGGTGGGAGAGGATTTTGCTGATCTCTTGCATAAGTGGAGAGTTCGCCTCCCCTTTCCGGCGACTGCAAATGACGGGCGTTGTGATGCTGTTCTCGTCCAGATAGACATAGCTGATGCCGTAACGTTGTACGCATCTTACTTGCTCAGGCACCAACGTAAAACCGAGTCCTGAAGCTACTAGGCTTAGAGCGGTCTGTAGCTCATTGGCCTCATGGACGACCTGGATATTGATGCCGCGGTGATTGAACAGCCCCTGAACCATGTCGGCCAGATTCGGTCGAGGCTTTGCCGGGAATAATATTAGGGGGTAGTGAGCAAGAGCTTCTAGCGAAGGTGTGGTCCCTGCCAAGGAGTGACCTTCAGGCAATGCCGCCATTAGTGGTTCGTTAAAGAGTACCTCCTGCTCTATGTCTGGGTCATCAATATGCAGCCGACCGAAGCCGATATCAATACGCCCGGATTTTAATGCTTGTAGCTGCTGAACTGTTGTCATCTCTGCCAACGACAGCTCAATCTCATCTTTTCGTATTAACTCTCTGACCAACAGTGGCAGCTGATCATAGAAAACTGATGGCACGAAGCCGATGTTGAGTAGCGGCTTCTGGTGGTGCTCCATCCGCTGGATGGTCTTCGTGGTGGTCTCTACCTTGTCAAAAAGCTGCTGGGCCTGTTCGTAGAGAAATTGGCCGGTGACGGTCAATGCTAGCCCCTGAGAGTTCCTGATAAACAGGCGTGATCCGAGTTCTTCTTCCAATGTTTTAACTTTGCGCGAAAGCGGAGGCTGGGTCATATGCAGCCTTTTAGCTGCCCGAGTCAGGTTTAGTTCTTCGGCGACAATGCAGAAAGTACGTAGTTGACGTAATTCCATGATACCTCCGAGGGTATGGCAAGATGTCGAAACAATATTGGTTTCGTCGGCAATTTGCAATCACACTTCTTGGCAATCTTTTAAATGAAGCATCGGAGCCTCCATGACACCCGTGATCGAGACCATAGAGACCATACTGGTCGATTTGCCGACGATACGTCCTCACAAGCTTTCCATGACGACCATGGCTTGTCAGACAATGGTCATCGTGCGCATGCGCCATTCTGATGGCATCGAAGGTCTGGGCGAGGGCACGACCATCGGCGGTCTAGCTTACGGTCCGGAAAGCCCGGAAAGCATCAAGCGCAATATCGATACATACTTGGCGCCAATTTTGGTCGGTCAGCCCTCAGGCAACGTCCATACGATGCGTGCTCGATTAAACGGCCATGTCCGCGGTAATAACATCGCCAAATCGGCGTTGGAAACCGCATTGCTCGATGCTCAGGGAAAGCGTCTGGGTCTTTCCTTGGCCGAGTTGCTCGGGGGGGCTCGCCAAACTCATTTGCCGGTGTTGTGGACTTTGGCGAGTGGTGACACCCGCAAAGACATTGACGAGGCCTTGTCGCGTCTTGATCAACGTCGCCACTGCGACTTCAAGCTTAAGATCGGGTCCAATCCACTGGACCAGGATGTACGTCACGTGGCCGCGATTAAGGAAGCACTTGGAGAGCGTGCCAGCGTTCGAGTTGATGTCAATCAGGCGTGGGATGAGCGCACCGCGGTTCGGGGCATTCAGTTGCTGCAGGAAGCTGGTATCGACTTGATCGAGCAGGCGATCCCAGCGCGAGAGCACGCTGGTTTGATCCGCCTAGCCAATCGCTTCAACGTCCCAATGCTTGCCGACGAGGGAGTGCAAGATGCTCGTGATGCCCTCGACCTGGTGTGCGGTGGTTTCAGTGGCGCCTTTGCGCTCAAGATTTCCAAGTCAGGCGGTATTTACAGTGCGCTGGAGGTGGCGCATGTGGCCCAAGCCGCCGGTATCGGACTTTATGGTGGAACAATGCTTGAAGGCACCATCGGCACAGCGGCCTCGCTTCATGCCTGGGCAACTCTTCCAGAGATGGGGTGGGGCACCGAGATGTTCGGCCCGTTGTTGCTCAAAGACGACATCGTCGTTGAACCACTCAACTACCATGAATTCGGAGTTGAAATGCCGATGGCACCGGGCCTCGGTATCACCCTAGATGAAGAAAAGCTGGCCCATTATTCGCGCAAGTAAGCCACACATGTCCGGTTCGCGCTGGAGAAGGTCAAGTTTATATCGCCGGGCTTTTATTTAAGAGGAAAGAGATATGCTGTTTCAGGTAGAAATGACGGTTAAGCTGCCACCATCGATGCCGGCCGAGCAGGCCGCTGAGATCAAGGCTGCCGAGAAGGCTTATTCCCAGGATTTGCAGCGCTCGGGCAAGTGGCGTCACATATGGCGGGTGGCTGGCAGCTACTCGAATGTAAGCATTTTCGCTGTTAAGGATAACGCCGAGCTGCAGAAGCTAGTCAGCAACTTGCCGCTTTTCCCCTGGATGGAGATCAGCGTCAAGCCGCTATGTCGTCATCCGTCATCAATCCGGGAGGACGACAGCTGAGTTCACAGGGACTGATTTTACCAAAACGCAAGAGCACACCTGGGCAGGTGACTTTCGCCAGGTGTGACCCGCTGATGAGGTAAGTTGAGCTCTTAAGGGCCGTGTATTTGGCAGGCCCTCCCGATATTCTGGACACGAAAAGTTGCCAGCTGCTTAAAATATTGCTTCCCGAAGTTCACGACAAACCACCGTTTCAGTATCAATGGTGTACGCTTTACCTCGCGTGTGTCGGACGGTTTTAGCCGGTCTTATAACCTCCTGCTTGGTAAGCTGCCTTGCTATAAGTAACGCAACCGACTCGCTTTGTTGGTCTCCCAAGATTCAACACAGGATGCAGGAGATATAACCAAACGAGCGTATCCAGGGCAAGGCTTTCTCATGCCTTCTGGAGACGGCTAACTTAGTAACTAAGTGAAGATTAACTGCCGACAGAATCTTTGTCTGCGACGTGAAACAATATGGTAAACTCGAACTGTCGATCTTCTGACATTGCAAGACGCGAATTCTGAGACCCGGCAACAAGCTCTCCTTTTCGATGGTCAGCAATGGCCGTTCACTTGACCTCATTTAACCGGGTCTTTTGTCAGGGCCGGCGCTCAGGCCAGATTATCAATCAGAATCTTGGTAAGCTTGTCCGGGCATTCCACCGAGGGAACGTGGCCAATCTGCTCCAAAATGACCGGCTCCGCTGCACCGCTGACCCCGGCCAGCGCCCTGAGTGTGTCTGGGGACGTGGCCACATCGTCTGAACCACCAAGCAGTCGTAGTGGCACTTGATGCTGCCCCAGCTGCTCTCGGAAGTCGACCCGTCCCAGCATCTCACACAGCAGGGCATAACTACGGTCATCACCGCGTCCCATGATCACGCTCCAGCCTTCCACCAGCGCCGGCTGCTTTTCGCACGCGTGGGGGCCGAACCAACGTGGCACGATATCCACCGCCATGGCCGGCAGGCCGAGTTCCAGAACGTTGGCCGAGCGGGTATTCCAGGCATCGGGTGTGCCGATGACGGCGCCGGTGTTTGTGAGCGTGGCTGAAAGCAGCCTTTCAGAATGCTTGCTGAGGAGTTGCTGGCCAATGGCGCCGCCAATCGATGTTCCGACAAAGTGGAACTTATCTGACTCTGCCACTTTCGCGAGCGCGATGGTTTCCTGCGCCAGGTTTTCCGGTGTGATTTCGTCGGATTCTTCCGGCCAGGCGGCGCTGGCGCCGTGTCCCGGTAAATCCCAGGCCAGTACCCGAAATTTTTCGAGTAGCGCTGGCAACATGTCGTCCCAAACCCCCTGGGTCATGCCTAGAGGATGAGCGAGCATCAGCAGCGGTTTGTTGCTGTCACCCAGCAGTCGATAACAAACCGTGCGACCGTCGTGTTTTAGAAAAGCCATGTTTGCTCCTTAGCTCAGACCCGTTCGATGAGTGTCGCAATACCCTGGCCGACACCTATGCACATGGTGCACAAGGCATAGCGGCCACCGGTGCTCTGCAGTTGGTGGGCGGCGGTCATTAGCAGTCGGGCACCGGACATCCCCAAAGGATGGCCCAGGGCAATGGCGCCGCCGTTAGGGTTCACGCTTGAATCACCATCGGCAACGCCCAATTCCCGCAGTACCGCCAACCCCTGGGCGGCAAAGGCTTCGTTCAGTTCGATCACGTCAATGTCGTCAATGCCGATGCCTTGTTTCTCCAGCAGCTTGCGAACCGCCGGCACAGGGCCGATGCCCATGATGCGCGGTTCCACGCCGGCCGTGGCCATGCCCAGTATGCGGGCCATGGGGTTTAGTCCGTGGGTTTTGACGGCGGTCTCACTGGCAACCAGCATCGCAGCGGCGCCATCGTTCACGCCTGAGGCGTTGCCCGCGGTCACGCTGCCGTTTTCGCGGAATGGCGTGGGCAGGGATGCGAGCTTCTCCAGCGTACTTTCGCGGGGATGCTCGTCGGTATCGAACACCAGCGGGTCTTGTTTCCGGCGCGGAACGAACACGGGCACGATTTCTTCGGCGAAGCGTCCTTCCTTCTGGGCTCGGGCGGCCTTTTCTTGGGAACGGAAGGCGAACAGGTCCTGATCCTCCCGCGACACCATGTATTGTTCGGCCACGTTCTCCGCCGTTTCCGGCATGGAATCGATGCCGTACTGCTTTTTCATCAGCGGGTTCACAAAGCGCCAGCCGATGGTGGTGTCCTCAATCTTCTGGCCACGTGAAAAGGCGCTGTCAGCCTTGCCCATAACATAGGGTGCGCGAGACATGGATTCCACGCCTCCTGCTAACACTAGGTCCATTTCACCTGCACGAATGGCCCGGAACGCCGTACCCACGGCATCCATGCCGGAGCCGCACAGACGATTGAGAGTGGTGCCGGGAACAGACGTAGGCAAGCCGGCCAGCAGGGCAGACATTCTCGCCACGTTGCGGTTGTCTTCACCGGCCTGGTTAGCAGAGCCCATCATCACTTCGTCGATAGCGGTCGGGTCGAGTTCCGAAGCCTGCTCCAGTACCGCTTTAAAAATGTGAGCGGCGAGGTCGTCAGGGCGAATGCTGGCAAGGGTGCCACCGAAACGGCCAATCGCCGAACGACGAGGATGGCAGAGATAAACGTCAGTCATGATATTTCTCGCTGTTGACCGGCATGATGTGCATTTGTGCGTGCTTTCAGATCACGCAGAACTTCCAGCTCTTTGGAACTTGGCTCTGGCGTGGTCTCCAACGTGTCGGCAAACCGGATTTCCCACCCAGTGGCATCGATCACTTCTTCCCGAGTCACATTGGGATGCAGAGAAGTGACTACCAGTTCTTTGCTATCAGGGTCAGGCTTGAGAATGCACAGGTCGGTAATTACCACGGTGGGACCACGTCCAATGTTGGGTACATTATCCCGTGCCTTGCCGTCGCGTCCAAAGCCAACGGTGGTAACAAAGTCGACGTCCTTCACGAAGGTACGCTTGGAATGCTTGACGGTAATGAACACTTCCTTTGCATTGGTGGCAATTTCCGGGGCGCCACCACCCCCAGGCAGGCGGACTTTCGGTTCGCGGTAGTCGCCAATCAGCGTGGTGTTCAGGTTGGCGTAACGGTCAATCTGGAGCGGTACCCAGGAAGCCGACGCTGATGTGTCCACCCTGCAGCCAGTACCGGAACATCTCAGGTACTGCCACGGTGGTCAGGGCGGATTCGCATAGCTCGCCGTCGCCGATGGACAGAGGCAGCACGTCCGGTTTGGTTTGCAGGGTGCCGGATTCATAAATCAGAGTCACGTCCGGTGCGTGGGTCAGTCGCGCCAGGTTGGCAGCCTCGCTGGGCAGTCCAATGCCACGAAAGCAGGTCATGTCGCTGGTCAGTGCGCGGGCGGCAGTGACGCTCATCATTTCCGAGGAGGTAAATTCAAGGCTCATCACGCAGCTCCTTTTTCAAACACGTTGCCTTTCAGCCAGGTCTGGAAAGTTTCCCGGTCACGGGCGATGCCGTCCCACTCTTTGTAGAAGGCGTTGTCACGGTCGTAGTAGCCGAGGGCGTAGGAGGGGCTTGGCGCCTTTTGCGGCCTCGGCAATGGCGGTGATCGCCCAGGAGGCAGCACGCAGGCGTTCACGGAGGCGCCGAAGGTCATCCACGATTTCTTCCAACAGTCACAATGCTTCGCTTGGCGGCCAGCACCACTTCCTTCTGGATACCGACGATACCCTCTATCAGCACATTACCCTTACGATCGGCCCGCTGGGCATGAATTACGGCTACATCCGGACGAACAGAGGGTACTGGCCGCCAGGCGCTCACCGGTAAACGGGCACTCGATGAATTTGATCTGGTCATTGACCTTTGGCAGGTCGCTGCCGACGTAACCGCGCAGAACTGGCTAGCGGCAGCCCGGCGGCGCCGGCTTCATAGGCGCAGGCCATGGCTGCGTGGCTATGTTCCAGGATCTCCAAGCTTGTTTGGCCAGCCTTTCTCAACGGCATCCCGCAGACGGTGCAGAGAGCCCACACCGGGGTTGCCACCCCAGGAGAAAATCAGTTTTTTAGCGCAGCCGGCACCAATCATTTGGTCATAAACCAGGTCTGGAGTCATGCGGATCAGGGTCAGGTCACGCTTTTCCTGGCGGATGATTTCGTGGCCAGCGGCAAACGGAATCAGGTGGGTAAAGCCTTCCATCGCAAGGGTGTCGCCGTTGCTGATGTGTTTGCTTACCGCTTCCTGGAGAGAGAGGAATTCAGCCATCGCAGTGTCTCCATAATATGTTGGCAAAGTAAGTTCGATATACGAACATAAGTTTAATATGCGAACATAATGGCGCGATTGGTTTTAGGTCGTCAAGTGTGAATTTTTGCCAGCTGCCGGAAATGCACGGATGTTCGGATACCGAACGAGCTGTTAACATTCGCAAATGCTGTCATTGGGCGAGGAAGGAGCAGGAATGGTCGATCAGATTCTCAAACCCGGCGACCGCGACTATGTCGGTGCGCTGGCGTCAGGGCTGGAGGTGCTGCAAGCGTTTGATGCCGAGCATCCTCGCATGACCCTGAGCGAAGTGGCGGCTCGCACTGAAATGGACCGAGCAAAAGCGCGGCGTTTCCTGCTCACCCTGCATGCACTGGGCTTTGTGAAGCGAAGCGGCCGGCAGTTCGAGCTCACGCCCCGGGTGCTGCAGTTGGGCTATGCCTATAAGGCGTCGAACCAGTACAGGGCGGTAATCCAGCAATATCTGGAAGATATCACCGCGGAGTTGGGAGAATCATCGTCACTGGCGGTGCTGGACGGCGACGAAGTGGTGTATGTAGTGCGCTCATCGGCAAGGCACCGATTGATGGCGATCACTCTGTCTGTGGGGACCCGTTTACCGGCAGCCTACACCTCCATGGGGCGGGTGCTATTGGCGCAATTATCCGAAGCCGAGCTGGAGGCGTTTTTTGATCGACTGAAACTGGAAGCTTTTACGGCTTTCTCGTTGACCGATACCAATGCCCTGAACAGGGAAATTGCCAAGGTTCAGGAGCAGGGTTATTCAATAGTCGATCAGGAACTGGATTCGGGGCTGCGTTCTGTCGCGGTGCCGCTGTTTTCCGGCAACGGCGAGCTGTTGGGCGCAATTAACATCAGTACCAATGCGGCACGGGTGGATATGGATACGTTGATGACCGTGTATTTGCCGCGCTTGCAGAAAGCGGCTGAAGCGGTCCGGCGGACGACGCAGTAAGAGTGCTGGTACCGAGTTATGGCTACACTTGAGAATCAGATGAGCGGGAATTTCAAAGTATTTCTCGCGGGCTTCTGGAGGGCGCTGATACTACCCGATCCCAAACTGTCGCATTGGACAAAAATCTCCATATGTAGTGGTTCAATGATTCCGGACACCAACGTAGGTGGTATTATCGCCACAATAAACGAGGTGTCTGATGACCAGAAAGCGACGTTCTTTTTCTCCTGAGTTCAAACAGGAAGCAGCCAGCCTGGTGCTGGATCAAGGTTACACGATTCCCCAGGCGAGCGTGTCCCTGGGAATTGGTGAAAGCGCTATCCGGCGCTGGGTTAACCAACTGACCGAGGAGCGTGACGGTGTCACCCCGAAGGGTAAGGCGTTAACCCCAGAGCAGCGCCGTATTCAGGAGCTGGAAGCCCGCTGCAAGCGCCTTGAACAGGAGAAAGACATACTAAAAAAGGCTACCGCTCTCTTGATGTCGGACGACATGAATCGTACGCGCTGATAGACCAGTTGAGTGAGCAAATGCCTGTTGAAATGGTCTGCAATGCGTTTGATATCAGCCGTTCCAGCTATTACGAGTACCGCCAACGGCGGAAGCATGTGGATGTCGAGCGTCTGGCCCTAAAGGCTCAGGTAAACCGTCTATTCACCAAGAGTCGCAGCTCTGCCGGCAGTAGAACGATCAAGGGCATGCTCAATGACGACGGCGTTGTCATCGGGCGCTTCAAGGTTCGACGATTGATGAGTGAGCTAGGGCTGATCTGTAAGCAGCCGGGCCCTCACGCCTACAAGCAGGCGACCGTTGAGCGACCGGATATCCCGAACCATCTGGCTCGTGAGTTTACGGTAGACCGGCCCAATCAGGCGTGGTGTGGTGACATCACCTATGTATGGAGCGGACAGCGGTGGAGCTATCTGGCTGTCGTTCTGGATTTGTATGCCCGACGCGTTGTTGGTTGGGCGATGTCATCCAGCCCCGATGCCGATTTGGTGGTCAAAGCTCTGGACCACGCCTGGGAGCAGCGTGGTCAACCAGAAAAAGTCATGTTCCACTCAGATCAGGGAAGTCAGTATGCCAGCCGTAAGTTCCGTCAGAGGCTCTGGCGCTATCGAATGACACAAAGCATGAGCCGACGTGGCAACTGCTGGGACAACGCACCGATGGAGAGACTGTTCCGGAGCCTGAAATCTGAATGGATACCGGCTCTAGGATATTGGAATCTGCCCGAGGCCAAAAAAGATGTGGGTGGCTATCTGATGGACTACTACAACCGGCAGCGACCTCACGCATTCAACGACGGCATTTCGCCCGTTGCCGCTGAGGAAAACCTTAAAATACTGTCCGGGATTAGTTGACCACTACAATTACCGCTGGAGCGCTCGCCCGCCGAGTTTGCCAAGAAGGGCATTCCACTAAAGTTCGTGTCAATATATGGCGGTCGAATTATGTTCCACAAGAGAACAGTTATTGTCATCCGTTTGTTGAAAAGCACGGGATGTCGGAAATAACACCTCAGGACGGTGCTAACCCATGAGCACTCAAAGTAAGCCTCTATTCTGGCGAGACGCGCATATGCCCCATGTGGAGTTGCGCAAAGTCGGTGATGGTCGCCAGATGTGCTATGCCCGACACAGCCACACACAGTGGTCAATCGGAGCTATTACAGGCGGTGATAGTACTTTTCAATATCGGAATGATCATTGCCGAGTGAGTGCTGGCGACCTTGTGCTGATGAATCCAGAATGGGTACATGCCTGCAATCCCATCGACAATAAGCCGTGGGCATATCTGATGCTGTATGTGGATATCGACTGGCTGACAGATTTGCGGTTTCAGGAGGGTTTACTCCCGACACGAAAGTGGCAGGACATCCACACTGCGACAATCTCTGAGCCAATGTGGTATGCACGCTATTGCCGCATGGCGGATTGTCTTCTGGACCCGCGGCGTGAGCTTCTGGACAAACAGACGGAGGCACTAGAGTTTCTGTCGGATCTGATGCGAGCGTTGGCACCACTGCCCGCGGTTCAGGATCAAAGGGCACCGCAAGCATTTACAGCTTTGGCCAATTATCTGGATGCCCATGCAGCAGAAGATGTTTCACTAGATACCCTTTGCGAGATTTCCGGTTACAGTGCCGGCTACCTGATTCGTGCCTTTAGGCAATACTTTGGCCTGACACCACATGCCTACTTGGTGAACCGGCGTATTCAGCTCGGTCGCTCTGAGCTGAAAAACGGCACTCCCATCGCGGAGGCGGCCCTAAACGCCGGCTTTGCAGACCAACCGCATTTTCAGCGCGCATTCAAGCGGCTAATGGCGGCAACACCAAACCAGTACCGAGGCTCGTCACTACACCAACAGATAGACACAGCTGACGACGAGGAGTAACGCCAACAGTCGGTTTACGGAAATCAGTACCACCGGCCGCTGAACGTATCTACGAAGAAAGGCACCCGCGTATACCCAACAAGCGAGAGATAGCCAACAGATGGGCAGGTAGAGCGCGGCGAATAGCAAAACCTGCTGCAGATCATTCGCGGTGGTATAGGCGCCTATGCCGGAAGCCGAGGCCAACCAAGCTTTGGGATTGAGCCACTGCATCAGCACCCCGATTCCGAAGCCAGGAGCCTTCTCTGAGGGGTTCTCGGGTAGTTGGCCGCTGTCCATGACCAGTTTTACGCTCAGAAAAAGCAGGAAGGCGATGCCACCCCATCGCAATAACTGTTCAGCAACAGGCACTACCTTCAGAAGCGAGTAGAGCCCAAAGCCCACGGCGACGAACAGTGCGGTAAAGCCCAATGTGGCTCCGGTTACAAAAATCAGGCCCCGGGAGATCGGGTAACGTGTACCACTACTCAGGCAAACAAGATTAACCGGCCCCGGAGATATGGAGCTCGCCAGGGCAAAGGCAGACATAGGCAAAATCAGGGAAAGGCTCATGATGTTCTCCGCTCAGTTTACAGTCGGAGTCTGCGCCGAACGTTGGCGCTAGTATTGAACAAAATTGAGGTTTCCCAAATCAACCTTTCGCAGTCGGTTTGAGCTTCCCCTGGTGTAGTTGGACACGCCTAGACTATGAGTCCTTTGGAGTTAGACTTGAACGTTCGCTTTGCGACCAGGTTGGACAACAGGAAACAATTTTCTGAGCCATACTTAATGGCCCTTACCCTCCGAAGAGGGCCACACCATGACATTTCCTATCAGCAAAGCTCCCTGGAACAAGGGAAAGCTCGTTGGCCAGAAACTACCGCTCAAACTCGAACAAATATGGGCTATCCGTATTCGGTTGGAGATTGCTAAGAACGTCCGAGAGCTGGCGATGTTCAACATGGCAATTGATTGCAAGCTCCGGTCCTGCGATTTGGTAAAGCTCTTGGTTCGAGATATTTCCAGAAACGGAGAGGTTCTGGATCGGGCGCAAGTCACTCAGCAGAAAACCAGTCAACCTGTTCAATTTGAGATAACGAAAAAGACGCGCGAATCGGTCGAAGCGTGGATCGAATTGCGCGGACTCTCAGGTATGGACTATTTGTGGCCGAGTCGGATGAGAAAGTTCGACCACATCACTACCCATCAATATGCCCGTCTCGTCAAAAAATGGATAACCAGCATTGGACTTGATCCTTCAGTCTACGCGATGGCGGCCAGGTCGCTGTCGATCAGTTCGTCCAGCAGTTTCCCCTGAACCGCATCGAGTTGTTCACTGCGACGGGCGTACTTGTGACGCTTGAGGATGGCTACTTCGTGGGTCAGCTTCTCGATGATGGCGTTTCTGCGCACCAACTCTCGCTCCTTCAGGCCCAAGACTTGATCCTTGGCGTCCAGAGAGTCCATCAGTTCCGTCGCCAGGGCACGGAGCTGATCGGCAGAGAGTTGGTTAATATCAGGGCGCTGAGTCATGCCGCCTAGTATGCCAAGTCCCTGTGCGGCAAGCGATTCGCGGTTCTGGCTATAGCGGCATCACGGCACTTGTGGTTACAGGATGGAGATGACACCTTCCGCGCCAATGCGCTGCCAGGGCAGGCCCTGAACCAGGGCGGACAACTGTTCCTGGGTCAGGCGCAGTTGGTCACCGCGCCAGGTTTCGCCCCAGTGGAACTTGCCCCGGTTCAGCCGGCGGGCACAGAGCCAGATACCGAGGCCATCGTGGATTAGCACTTTCATCCGGTTGCCCCGTTTGTTGGCAAACAGGTAGGCGCAATGGGGTCTGGCCGAACCAAACACCTGGATGACTCGCGCCAGCGCCTTGTCCGGCCCCGCCCGCATATCCAGCGGCTCGGTAGCCAGCCAGATCTCATCGATACGGATCATCCCAATAGATCCCGCAGCAATGCGGCACACTGATTGGCCTGCTCCGCAGGCCACTCCACCACAACCGCACCGCCGGGGCGGGGAACCTCGATGCGGATGGTGCTACGCTTGTCCGAGACCGACGGGTTGCTCGATGCTGAGGTTGCCGCTGGCAGTTTGACCGGTACAAATCCCGGTATTTTATCCGCTCGCTGCGCTTCACTCATCCAGCGCCGGACCATGTTGGCGTTGAGACCGTTATCCAGCGAGATCCGGGAAACAGAGGCACCGGGTTCCAGGCATTTGGCGACAATCTCGGCTTTGAATTCGCGGGAAAAACGGCGACGGCGTTGGTAGGGCTTGGTTACGCTTAATTCGTTCATGTTAAGTGTCCACTAGAAAATAAGTGGACACTATCCTGACGATGGCAGCGCCTGACTCAAGATGGGATCACCGGACGTTTACGATACAGATTCGTTGATCTCATCTTGAACCTGGTGCGACTCTGGAATTTCTTCGGACAACGCTCTCATTACCAACACGACCCGGCACTGGATCAGCGAAGCCCTGTCTCCGTCGGCTTGCCGGCCAATGTCCGTAGCGCGTTGTCCTAGCCCAAAATTCAGCGTATCACCATCCCCATCAAGATCTCTCGTCCCTGTGGTGCGGTTGTCGTGGAGCGGCCGGCAAAGCAGCCCATCAGGCCGCTGCCGTGTTGCGAGATCTGTTAGTGAAAAAGAGGCTGTCTGCGAACCGCCGATTGGTGACAGCCCCTATCTATCCTTAGTGTCAGATTCTGATGGCTGATCCCGATCTTCCATAAAATCCTCGCTGCAACGCTCATCGGATTCGAAGTGTTCATCCCAGACGCTATCCAAAAAGCACACGCACACCAGCGATATTCCCGCGGATTTCGCAGGTACTAACCTGGTTAGCGGTTTTTGGGATCTTTGAGTTCATGATGCCGCGACCAGAGACACCACGCAGTCAGTATGCCTGCACCCGTAATGCCGATCGCCATAGCTGTCAGAATGCCTGTTTCAAGGTCCATAATTGCCTCATGCATGCCCAGTGTCTTTAATATACGATCATATTCTATCTGGTGAAATCTTGGAGAAGGTGAATCAACTTTGGTTTCCTCAACCGTACAGGGCAACTCAATGAATCAGAACAACTCACAACAATGTCCTGACATGGTATTGGGCTGTATTCCCGGTAACTTGTTCGCCGACCCTATGGCTTTCATTCATGCCGTTCGGGCCGGTATTCCGGGGCATTGGCTGGCCTCTGTCATCCAGTGGTCCGGGGCAGATGAGGGCATTGCAAAAGCGCTTGGGGTGCCGCCAAAACAGCTTGACGCCATGTGCCAAATTGAAGCCCTGGATATCCGAACATCGGAAGTGGTATTGGAGATTGCGAGAGTGCTTTCCGCATGCTTTGCAGTGTGGGAGTCCCCCGTCTTGGCAGATCAGTGGTTGAAGAGTGAGGTGCCGGCCCTGGGGGATGAGACTCCCGTCAGTTTGCTGGATACCCACGAAGGCCGTCGTTGGGTAATGGATGTTCTTCGAAAAATCGAGCGTGGCCAGTTCAGCTAGGGCCTCACGCTGAAAGGTTCGGTGGAGTAAAGATCGCCAGGGTGCTATCAGCGAATTTACTGATGTCACTGGCTAGGAGGCAAGTATCCGAATAGAAGAAGAGCTCGCGGCCATTGCACGAAAGTTATCTGAGCTTGAGAGGGAAAAGGCTTCCCTTCTTTCCCGGAAGGACGAGCTTCACGCCTCCGGGCAACGATCCGCAGCAACGCAAATGACACCCGATCAAAAGGCCGAACTGTTCCGGAATCTCTTTCGCGGCAGACGAGATGTTTATGCGGTCCGCTGGCAGGGATCCGGCGGCCGTTCCGGCTATGCGGTCGCCTGTGAGAATGAGTGGGTTCCGGGATCTGTCAGAAACCTCGAATCAAATGCGGGGAGTGCCCGCACAAAAAATTCAAGCCCCTGGATTTCAATGCGGTGTATGAGCACCTGTCTGGCAAGCATGTGGCTGGGCTCTATCCTTTGTTGCCGGACAGCTCCTGTTATCTTCTGGCCGTCGATTTTGATAAGGAGGACTGGCGGGCGGACGTTCGAGCGCTGGCCCAGGCTTGTCGGGATGAAGGCATCCCTTATCTTGTAGAGATCTCCCAATCCGGCGCTGGCGCCCATCTATGGGTCTTCTTTTCGGACGCCGTTCCGGCATGGTCCGCGAGGGCCTTGGGGTTCAAGCTGCTGGATAAAGCGATGGAGCGTCACCCGGGCTTGTCATTTGATTCCTACGACCGTTTATTTCCCAACCAGGACACGATGCCCGATGGCGGGTTTGGCAATTTGATTGCTCTGCCGCTTCAACACCAGGCGCGAAGTCGTGGATGTACTGTGTTCGTTGACGATGAGTTAAATCCCTATCCGGATCAGTGGGCACTGCTCAGTCGGCAAGAGGCCGTTTCGCCGGACCAACTTCGGGAATTGGTGGGTAAAGAGCCTGAATGTGATGCTACAGCGGCAGTTGCGTTACCGTGGGAGCAATCTTTGCCGGTCGAGACTGGGGTGATTGAAGGATGTCCCGAGCGCATAACGCTCACTCTGGCCAATCACATTTATATGAAGTTGTCAGACATACCGGGACAACTGGCTGCACGAATAAAACGCATGGCGAGCTTTGCCAACCCGGTGTTTTTTAAAACTCAGGCACTTCGCTTCTCAACACATGGTATCCCTCGTTACATATCCTCTGCGAGGATTGAGCAGGGGTATCTATCGGTTCCGAGGGGCTGCTTCGATGAGCTCCAGGCATTGTTGCTGAAACAGGGAATAACGGTAGAAATCGATGACCGCAGAACTCAGGGCCAATCTCTCGACGCTACCAACTTGAAAGCAACGTTGCGTAGTGACCAGAAGAGGGCTGTGCAGGCGCTTGCCGACCATGACAATGGAATACTTCACGCTCCGACCGCTTTCGGCAAAACTGTCACCGCCATTGGCATTGTAGCCAAACGGCAGGTTAACACGCTGATCCTCACTCACAGTCGCCAGTTACTGGATCAATGGAAGGAGCGCCTGGAAACCTTCATGGAGGGTGCCTCCGTCGGCGTGATTGGCGGGGGTAAGAAGAAACCGACCAGTCAGATTGACGTTGCCACCTATCAAAGTCTGATCAATAAGAAAAACAATACCCTGAATCAGTGACTTTGCAGGCGAATATACCCCGCAAATCGCCATCGGCGCTAACGGGAGCCATCAATTGTCGAAAAATAGGTTGCGAGTGCCTGAAACGCGCAGCCCCCCTCTGTCAAGGTAGTTGGAACCCCACCCGATGTTAGACTCTGTAAATGAAGTGGGGCGAGACAGAGGTTTTCATGAAGTATTCACCGGAACGTCGCGAAGCCATCCTGCGCAAGTTACTGCCACCGAATAACCGGCCTGTTGCTGAAGTGGCGCAAGAGGAAGGCATTTCAGACGCGACCTTGTACAGCTGGCGAAACGAAGCCCGAAAGAATGGACAATTACTGCCAGATCACGGTTCGGATCCGGAAGGCTGGAGTTCGCGCGATAAGTTCAACGCCGTTCTTGAAACCGCCGCACTGAGTGAGTCCGAGCTGGGCGAATACTGTCGCAAACGTGGCATCTATCCTGAGCAAATTCGCCGGTGGCGTCAGAGCTGTGAAACGGCCAATGACCGTGATGAGCGGCTTGAGAAACGCTCCCGTGACGCGGTTAAGCAGGAGAAGAAACGCACTCGACAGCTTGAGCGCGAACTCCAACGCAAAGAAGCGGCACTCGCTGAAACGGCGGCCTTGCTGACACTGCGAAAAAAGGCCCGGGCGATCTGGGGGGACGAGGACGACTGACCAGCACCCTGGATCGCCAGCATGCTGTACAGCTGGTTGATGAGGCGCGCATAGATGGCGCGCGCCTGAAAAGCGCCTGTGCCGAGTTGGGTATTGGCACCAACACCTATCGCCGCTGGAAAGCCGGCGGTGAGGATGGCCGGCCCAGTGCGCTCAAACATACGCCGTCTCATGCACTGACTGCGATGGAGAAAGCGATGATCCTGGCCGTTTGCCACCAGTCCGATTATGCCAGCCTGCCACCGTCTCAGGTCGTGCCGTTGCTGATGGACGACCATGGCTGGTACATCGCCTCGGAATCATCCTTCTATCGCGTTCTGAGCGAACACAACGAGAACCACCGCCGGGGTGCCCGGCACTCTGGACGAGTCGGCCCGCCTCGGCGTCACGAGGCCACCAGACCGAACCAGGTCTGGTGTTGGGACGTTACCTATCTCAAGTCCACTGTCCGGGGCCGGTTCTTTTATCTGTACTTCATGCTCGACGTGTACAGCCGCAAAATCGTGGGCGCCGAAGTGTTCGACGCGGAGAACGCGGTCAACAGCGAAACCGTGCTGCGAAAAGCACTGCTCCGTGAGGGTTGTGTGAACAATCCGCCGGTGGTGCATTCAGACAACGGCAGCGCCATGAAGGGCGGCACTCTGCCGGCCACGTTCGAGACATTGGGTGTCACACCGTCCTACAGCCGACCGCGTGTGTCCAATGACAACGCTTATATCGAGTCGCTGTTCGGTACCACCAAACAGCGTCCGGAATACCCGCCTGAGGGGTTTGAGAGCCTTGATCTGGCCCGTGACTGGGTGAGCATGTTCATCCGCTGGTACAACAACGAGCATCGCCATAGCGCGATCCGTTATGTGACCCCGGCCCATCGCCATGAGGGCAAGGATGTTGACATCCTGGCGAGCCGAAAAATGACACTGCTCAAGGCCAAGGAAAAGAATCCCGGGCGTTGGTCCACCGGTATCCGAAACTGCGAACCGGTCGGAGCTGTGTGGCTGAACCCGCTGCCAGAAGAACAGACTGTTAAAGAGCAGTGTATGGCTCATTAGAGCCTAATTGAAGCAGGTGCCAACTACCTTGACAGACGACGCAGCCTGAAGTCGACCAGAGACCAGGATTTGGCTGCTTTTTGATCAAACCATGGTCGTTAGGCAATAGCGGATTGCCCCGGTATGGTTTCCCGGGTGGTTTTAAGATGATGCGGTCACTGCCGAACGAGCCTATCCGGAGGCGGCGATTCCTTCGTAGAGGTCGCGGTAAACGGCAAAGCCCGGACAGTGTCGACCAAAGCGCAGAACCCACTGTCGGCCACTGTGTACCAGGCGACAGGCCATGGTCATCAGCTCCTGCATCACGGTTCTCAGGCGGCGGCGTTTAGCCGGGTGGCGCACTGGCGCATCCGGGCCAGTCAGTCTCAGGCCCATCCAGCGCAGCACGTTATATCCCAGTGTTGCGAAGGCCATGACCAGGTTGTTGGTGTCGAACTTGCCGGACGGCAGGCGCTCCAGATCCAGGTCGGTTTTGAACTCGCTGTGGAATTGCTCACTGGTGGCGTGATCGCTGTAAAACGCCATGATTTGTTGTTCATCGGCCACCTCGGCTGGCAAGGAGGTAATCCAGCCTTCAAGACTGACCTCCGGCTCCAGATACAGCTGGCCACCGGCATCGCTGGTGCGCACCGTGACTTTAACGATCTGGCGCAACCCGGGCTCGTCCGACAGGTTTTCCGATAAAACCGCCTCCATCTTGCCGTTGCGGTCCAGTGTCCAGGCTTTCTGAGCCTGGGCCTTCTCCGCCCAGGCCAGGGGATCCTGCTTGCGGGGATTCCACTTGATCAGGAAGTCGACCTGCTTCTGCTCGCGCAGAAAGTCGCGATTGTCACGGGCATCGTGTGCGCTGTCCAGGCGCAGCAGGATGGGCTTGTCCGTCAGTGCCCGGGCCCGGGGTAAAACCCGCTTGAGGGTATCGAGAAACCCATTATTGGCGTGCTGGCTGCCAGGGCGCAGTTCGCAGCCCAGGCACCAGCCTTCCTGGCCCAGATAGGCCGCTATCGGTGCGTAGCCGTCGTAGCCCTTGTAGGTGTAGCTGACACCCTCTTTGCGGGTCTGGCTGTTGTCCATGGGAAAGACGTCCATATCCAGGGCAACGTGACCCATCGCCAGAGGTGATACCGGGGCTTCGATGGACTGAAGAAACTCAACGCTGGCATCATCCAAAAGCGGCGTCAGGGCTCGGGCATCTTCATCAAACCGTTGCCGCAAGCGGGCTGACGATGGCGACTGCTTGATGCCCATGGCGGTTTTGAAGAATGGATCCGTGCGTACCGGCTCGACCGCCTCGAAGTCACTCTTGCCCAGCGTGATCAGGCCAAGGTAGGTGCGGATCAGCTCGATGTTTGGAATGCCGTGGCGCTTGACGACCGTGCGAGCGGTTTTGATCAGCGACGTGTGCCGGTTCAGACAATGGCCTATCAAGGCCAGTCCGCCATGGGGTGTATAGACTTCGGTTCGGGATTGCTGGAGAGTGAAAGTACGCATGAGCCAAATGCACTGACTGGGTGAATGGATGTCAGGTGCCATTATATCGCTTAAGGCTCTGTTATTGCAGGCTTTAAGCGCAGTTTTAGCCGATTGAAGTCACTGATTCAGGAATACGGTCTCAAGCCTGGTCCGGGAATATGGCCAGGTCATCATCGATGAATGTCATCATATTTCAGCGCCCCGTTACGAGATGCTGCTTAACGAAGTCAGCGCCCGATACGTCGTAGGCCTTACTGCAACGCCTGACCGCCAAGATGGTCACCAGAGAATCATGTTTATGGTTGCGGGACCGGTTCGTCATAAAGTTCGGGCTGATCATAGTTCCAGGTTTGTCCAACGCGTCATCGTTCGGGAGCGTCACGAAACGCCACCCACTGACCTCTCTCAGGGTGGTGAACGGCCTCACATAGCTTCAGTTTACCGCTGGCTTGCTGAGAGTAGCGCCCGGAATCAGGATATTGTTCAGGATGTCGTACGCTGTGTACAAAACCAGGCAAATTGTCTTCTGCTTACGGAACGACGAGAGCATGCTGAGACGCTGGCAACGCTGCTGGACGCTAAATCCATATCATCGGTGGTGTTGCGGGGAGGGATGCGCATCAGAGAACGCCGGGCGGCGGAAGCACAGTTACAAGAAGCTCAGGTTATCGTTGCAACCGGGAAATACATCGGAGAAGGTTTTGATTTGCCTCGACTGGACACATTGTTTCTAGCCTTGCCGATCGCCTGGAAAGGAACGCTCTCGCAGTACGCTGGCAGGATCCACCGGGATGCCGATGGCAAACAGGAAGTCACTGTCTATGATTATCTGGACGCTGGCCTACCCATGCTTGAGCGCATGTTCCGAAAACGGGAGAAAGGCTACAAGGCGATGGGTTATCAGTTTACCTCGTCTGGGCAAGAAAGGTTGCTGTAGCTTTTTACGTCATCGTTGCGCCTTGCCTGGAGCCCTTCCTGACCCGGCGCAACGTTGAGGCGTCGAATATCGACGACCGTAAACCTAGCGCTCAGTCGGATCCTTTGCAAAAGCCTCAGCAACCCAGATTTTAAAATCTAAGTCCTCAAATACCCAGACGCCTTTCTCAACTGGCGCCAAGAACTCTCCCCGAAGCCGATTCAGCGCATTCTGGATCGTATGCGTTGCCACCTCGGACTCTGTCATACCCAGCCAGGTGGCAATGAATCGGCGCGCCTCCTCATGGTAGGGGCCGGCAATGTCCTGGGCGATGACAGCGAGGATGGCCTGCTCGATGGGCTTGAGCTGGGACCAGATTTTCTCGTACTCATCGGCATCATTGGTGAACTGCCAGTAGCGCTCGGTCGCGGAGGTGATGTCCGTCTCGCCGGAGAGCACCATACCTTCGATGACGGCTCGAAAATCCCGCGGAACCCGATTCAGGGTATGGAATGCGTTCAAAGCGCTGGTGTAGCTTAGAGTCCTGGCCGTGGCCTGATCAAAAGCATCAAGCATGTGTTTGACGAAGCCTGACCCTAGCTCTGGCAGGTCGATCTGGGACGATGAGCGAAACAGCGGTGCCTTTCGGCGATTGAACAGACGGTACAGACCGTCTCTGGACGAACCAGTATAGACAACATAGAGCTTGTCCCTGTTTTCATCGAGCAGGGTCCGGAGGAAAAACACCAGGGGCTCGAAAGCCCGGTCGGTGGCCAGATGCTGGACTTCATCTAGGCACAGCAATATCTTCCTCTTTCCGCTCAGCAACGTCTCGAATCGGCTGCGAAGCTGGCTCAGGTCATCCTCCTGTGGCGGGATGTTTCGTCCAGAGACCTCGGCCGAGGCCTTCACCGTCCCGTCTATGCCGACCTCGCCACCCAGCTTCAGAGATCCGAGGTGGGAGTTAGCCCAGCGCCGGCGTTCTAGCCAGGTCATTTCCCCGATGCTCCTTTCAAGGCCTTTTTTTAGACAGGTAACCGGGTTCCGGGGGTTGTCCCAGAAGCTCACATAGATGGGCCGGTAGTCCTGTTCATGGGCTTCCGGGATAAGGTCAAAGAGGATGAATTCCGTCTTGCCCATGCGCCGCGGCGCAAAGAGCGTCAGGGTGTTGGAGACACCACTGGCGAAAGTCGACAGAAACTGATCCGTCAGTTCGCGGCGAGGAAAGTGCCAGTCCACATGTGCGTTCATAAAGCGCCTCGGCGGCCAGTAGTGGAGATTAGTAAATAAAAAACTATTTTAGTATAGTAAATTACTAAAGGCTACTAAAGGCGCCCTGCCTGCTGGCTCAGGTGCTGGTGGCCAAGTACGCCGACCATCTCTCGCTGTACCATCAGGAACGCATTTTCGGCCGTGCCGGGCTCACGATCTCTCGCTACGCTGGCTGAATGGGTGGGGCTTCCAATTGCAGCCCCTTAAGGAGCTATCGCAATGATCATGCGGCGGTTAAAGTCGTATGGCTGTTAAAGCAGCTAAAGGCGCACAGCCGCCAGTGTGGCCCCGGGTATTCTTGCTTGTGCGATCTACTCGGAACCCGCGTCTTACCTCAGCGGTGGTTGAAGCCTTTGGAGCCGCTTGGGCGTTATTGAAGTGGTGGCTGAGCCTGATAACGTCAGGATTTCAGTTTCCTTTTTGCCCAAGCCTCCAGCGCATCGGCTTTCCAGTAACCAATGATGCCAATTGTAAAGAGGGATAAAGCAAAGCCTCCATAGCCGATAAGGGCTGCCATCATGTTCATATCGCCTCCGGAATTTTTATGAACTTTAAGAGAATTATATCTGTCCCGAGATATCCCTGGCGAGCCTCTCCACTTCTACTGGATCATGCCCTGAGGCAAGCCATTCCTGAGGGCTTAGGCAGCGATTGCCGAGTGGTAGATCGCAGTGTTTGCTGGTCATAAAACGGTTGATGGTGAGTGCGCTTACTTTTGGATCAATGTGCTTCAGGATACTCTGAAGAACCGGCATGAGACCTTGTTCTGTGAATTGCCAGCCTGGAAATAGCAGAACGCCATTGGGTGCTTTAAATGCGTGTAGGCCTGGGTGCTTCTTCGTGAGAAGCTGGAGGGCAGCCTCTTTTGACACGGAAAGCCGTTGCGCGACCTCGTTGAGGGTGAGCGCCTGCTGAATCATGGCACGAAGTTCGTCCTGAATTCGTTGAACTTGATGGTGGATGAGTTCGTCACGAGTGTGCCCGAGAGTGTCGCCGAACCGGGCGCCACCGCTTTCAAGGATGTCCCTCTCTTCAGGTGTCAGTGGCTGGCGCGCGGCGCGCGGCGCAGTATTTGTTTCCGGGATTGTCGGGGCGTTTCTAATAGTGTCACCGGACAGCATGTATTTCAGATAATCCCTGCCCACGCTCGCTGCTAGTTGGCTCCGCATATCTTCGTCTGATACCACGTTTCACCCCCTCCTTCCGGTGCGATCTTTGAGTCAGCCCCAAATCCAGCTGTCAAAATATTATAGGATGCTGTGCCCGGACTCCTGGAGCGGCTTGGCCAGTTAAGCCTGACCCCCAGTCCAGGCGTTGTTGTGCCGAGTATTGGCTAAGTAAACTCACCATCTAATCGCTGTCGGGCGCGTTCACTCCTTCCGATCTTTCGGTGGCTGATCCCGGTCGTCCATGAAATCCTCGGTCACACGTTCCTCGGACTCAAACCATTCCTCCCAGACCGGATCCAGGGGCCGCTCGTAGCGTTTGACGGAGCCTTTCAAACGCTCAAGTGGTGTCAGCTCCTGAGGAAGCGGTTGCGCTAGCTCGTCGGTGTGGGCCGTGTGGGCATTGAGGTCTTGTAGGAGTTGGTTTTCAGTCGTGGGTTTTTTGGCCATATCCCCTCCTTCGGAAGCACTGTCACTTTTTGTTCATTTCGCGATCCTTGAGTTCCTTGCGGCGTGACCAGAGGCACCAAGCGGTCAGCAGCCCGGCACCAGCAACGCCGATAGTCATCGCGGTGAGTATACCGGTCTTGAGGTCCATGATTTATCCTCATGAGAAGTGGTACTGAATATTGTAGGCTAAGGGTTGTGTTAGTCATACCGTCCACACGGTGAAGTCAGGCCCAAGTACATCAGTCACACGCCTTACTTTGCCCTCGTACCTGAGTGCCCGCAAGAAACTCTCTTTTCTCGCGGCATGCCTGAAGATGTGCTCTCGAACCATGTGACTTTTGTTCAGTGGGCTCGCAGGGGTATACCCGGTGACTGGTTGGCCTCTTTAGTGGGTAAGACCGGCCTGGAAATTGCGATTGAGACAGCACTTGGCATGACTTCTCACCAACTGCGAGCGGCCTGCCAGGCGGATGCTTTGGATGCCAGAACGTCAGAAATCGTGCTTCATTTGGCAAGGGTACTATCCTATTGCGTATCCGT
>Ga0064014_10167_pt1 | contig 22834 bp, 32 predicted proteins | sample CrowatWCoCulture_2_FD_61584 | JGI IMG/M metagenome (GOLD analysis project Ga0064014, IMG submission 61584) | Marine cyanobacteria communities from the University of California, Santa Cruz, USA, analyzing cyanobacterial DNA methylation -... | ecosystem: Host-associated > Microbial > Bacteria >...
ATGCGGTCTGTTGCTCCATGATCCGGCGATACTGGTTGACCGTGAACGTCATGGTGAAGGATTTGAACATCAAGCCGGACTTGGCGATCTCATAGAGCAAAGATCCTGGTGGAAGCCCATAAGCCGCCGGATCGACATGCCGCGCGCCAAGAGGCTTTGCGTTGGTACGGCAAATTCCGTTTGCTCTTCGATCAGACCGCCGAATTTGATGGCGATGTCTTCTGCGGCCGCGGGATCGAGATCCGTTGTCTCGCGCCAATACTGCGGGGACATGAACGTCGCACCGTTCTGCGCTTTGAACATATGCGCCGGGTTTCTGAACGCGTCCCAATCCGATTTCGTGATCCGGTTGCGGCGCATCATCGACTGAAGCGGCTCATCCACGTCACCCAGAGCCTTGCCAGCCTGCGATGCGAAGTATCCGCTCATCTCCATCTGGAACGAAATACGCGCCATGTCTGTCCAGTGTGTGAGCCCCTGCACCCGCATAGACGCCGATGACATCCGCTCTGCCCATTCTGCGGGCGGGACTTCCATCTGGAACCGCTCAAGCACCATGCCGGGATCTGCAAGCGTGTCTGCGATCCAGCCTGCGCGCTGCGCGTCCATACGGTCCATTGAGGACGCCATGAGCTTTGTGTGGCGGGACAAGACATTGGCGGGGTTCATGCCGACCGCCGACGCGGCCAATCGCATTGAGTTGAGATCTGAGATCGACGCCACAATCGCGCGATCGAGCATTGCCGCTGTCATCACATGGCGCGTGCTGGACAAAAACGTGCTCATGGCGCGCTGTATGGGGGTCTCTGGCGACACTGAGCCGTTCGATACCCGGAACATGCGGACAGCCTTTGCGCCGTCGCCTGCGGCCTTCTCTGCACCGGTCTCATCCCCTGCATCTCGCAACCGCTTCTGCACAAGCTGCGCCTGATACTCGACACCCATGCCGGGGTTCGGTCCAAACTCGCGCATTGCAACGATGTCGCGGGACATGCGGTGAGCGTGCAGCATGATCGAGCGGAACGGATCGCCAGTGCCAAACTTTTTGTTGTAGGCAATCCAGTTGTCCGCGCCTTTGAAGTGCAGGATGCGCTGTTCAGATCCTTTGCGATACAGCGCCTTGCCTTGAGGACGGCCATAGACCGCTTCACGCGCATCCTTCCCAAAGACGATGTTGTCATAGATCTCATTGAGAAATGTGCGCTGCGTTTCCAGTGATGGCGGATCTCCATCGGGCGCCTGCATTGGTCGACCGGTCAGGTTGTCTTCCATCTTTGTCCAATCGATGCGCGGCATGATGTCTGCCGACCACTGATCAAACCCGGCCTTCTGGATGGCGTTGGCGTTGTGAGAGTGCGGGATGCCCCAATTATCGATCTGGCCAATCAGACCGCCCTGTTCGTTGAACATGAGCCGCATATCTTCAAAGGCTTCCGCCACCGCGTCAGCCAGCAACCGCGCGTTCGCGTCACCCGTTGCCTCACCGTGAAGTTCGCGCGTGATGTTTTCCAGTTGAGCGGGCTTGGCGGTATTGCCTGCGAAGTCTCGGGCGTGCTCGCGAATGAAGGATGCCAGCTTACCGTTGAACCGCCGCATCATGTGGCGCTGCATGTAATCCATGCGCTCCACGGATCTTGTCTGCATCTTCAAGACATCGGCCTTGGACGCGGAATCGACCGCCTGTTGCAGCTTTCGCATTGAGGCTATGCGCGCCAGATAAACGTGCCGCTTCTCCCCAAGCTCCTTTTTCAGAACCTCTTTCACGTCTTCACCGGCCAAGGCTTCCGCCTGGTCGCGACGATACCCCTGACGCTCATAGCGATCGGCAAGCTCTTTCCACTTGTTTTGCGCATACTCGCCGCGGGCTTTGTCCATTACGCCGTCTTCAACGGCATCCATGACGCAATCAAACAGGCTCATTCTTCACCGCCTTCCGGCTTTTTCTTCCGGCCACAGAATTGAATTTGCTCAACAAATTCCTCGTCCTTTTCGAGCTCATCGAGGACGCTGGACAGTTTGCGCTCACCGCGATTGTCTCCCATGTCGAGATCGAAGTCGTCGCCCTTGGCCACTACGTCTTGCAAATCCGTGACAATGGATTCCTGCAATTCCTGCGCGGGCGTCGATGTCAGGTCATCAAATAGATCTGATCGGGCTTTGGCGCCGGGGTCGAACAATCCGCCAATCTGGCTGTCTGCCTCGATCGGCCCACCGTCGATTGGGGCGCTGGCTTGTTGCTCAAGCCGCTGTCGTTCGGTGATAGGCGCTACGCCATCGATGAGGGTTTGTTCCCCGGCATCCGTGCTTTCCGATTGGCGAGAAGGCGCTGCATCCCCGCCTTGGTCCGCTCTGCCACTTCCCGCTTCTGCGGTGACAGGTTCGGGTTCGCCAGAGACTCGTTGAGGCGTTGCAGGCCCGTCTCCAAACGGGATGTCCGCTGGTGCTGTTTCAGGACTTTCGACATAATCCACGTTCCTCTCGAAAGCACGCTCTACCAGATATTCGGGATCACCGCCATCTTTCTCAAGCTGTGCGAAGATCTCCGTGCGCTCATCCGACGTCAAGGAGTCGTAGTATCCCTCGTCCCGCATCCACTTTTCTGTGTCCTGCCGGATCTGAATGCGAGCCGCTTCTTCATCCTGATCGAAGAGGTAGGTGTCCTTGTTGATATAGAACCGCGCCTCTTCCGCGTTCTGTGCGCGGTAATCGTCCACCGGGTTGCTTGGCTCGCGCATACTGGCGATCTCTGCCTGACGCGCTGCGATAGTGCCGTTCATCGGCGTTGCCTTGCCGGTGACAATCTCATCCGCGATCAGTTCGATCAGGCGCTCCTTGTCGGCATAGAGCGGCGTACCGTCTGCGGCACGCTCAAAGCCCACGATCTCACCAAAGCCCTCATAGATGTCATCGGGCGAGATGTTGTCGAGATCTGTCATCCCGTCCCGGCGAAGTATGCGCAAAGCCTGTTGCTGCGTGATTCCGCGGTTGATGAGCTCTTGCGCGATCGGCGTCAGTTCTCGCTCACCCGTTCCGCGATTGGTCCGATACCACTGAACGCCGCCCAATTCCTTGATCCGCGCAGAAAGCGGGAAGTTTTTGCGCATGATCGGATAGTCGCTGATCAGCAGATCTTCTGCCTCGCGCTCTGCCGCTGCGATTGCCGCCTCATTCTGACGGATCAGTTCATCGTCTGGAAGCGGCCCGCCATCTAGCGTCTGAACGGTCACGGGCTCTGGGATCAGCGGTGAGCGTTCCGGCTCTGGTTCCCGCGTCGGCGTTGCCTCTGTCGCTTCACGGATCTCATCGAACGCGTTGGGCACATCGTTTGCGAGCGTGTCTTCAGCGAAGTCGACCAAGCTTTGCGCATCGAGATCGTTGACGGTGGGCATTGCTGGAAGTGCCGCCCGTCCTTTGAGGTATGCCAGTGTCCGCGCGCCGACCTCGAATGCACCACCAAGGGCTGCACCGGCTCCTGCGGCCAGCGCCAGTTGGCTGACGACATCGGGATCATCGATACCCAAGCGGTCTGCCATCTCGAATTGCGACGGCAGAAATGCGGCCTCTGCGCTCATGTTGATCAGAGCCTCGCGCGACATCACGCGCCATAGACTTCCTGCGCCACCCCCAAGGGCAAGGAACGGCGCGTTCTTCACATCGAGCGTGATGCCCGCCATGCCCGCGCCAATCTCTGTCAGGCTGGTGCCCAAGCCATCCGGCGCCATATTCAGGATGTCGACGTATTCCTGATACTCGGATTGCAGCGCGGCGTTTACATCTGCATTGCGCTGATCGTCCGTGACCGAGATGTCCTGCCATGCTGAAGGATCGTTGTTGGCTTCAGTTCGCGCCATCTTCAAGACCGCATCACGCGCCCGGTAGTCGGTGCGCAGCATGGTCTGCGCGTCTCGCCCCTCTGCCATGAGGTTAAGCCGCTCAAGCTCTTTGGTGACGCGATCCATGCCAAGACGTTCGGCGGATGCCATTGCCGCGCCGCGATCGATCTTCACGCGCTCACGCTGAAGCGCAAAGTTTGCGTCGTTCTCAAGAGCCGCTTTCGACTTTGCTGCGCCAAACACTTCGCTATTCGTGACTGCGCCGCGGGTTGCTGGCCGCGGCGTTGAAGTTGGTAGGTTTTCAGGCTCAGAGACGAAGTATGTCACTGCATCGATCCCTTCAAAAGCGCGACATCGAAGTAATACGGACGGCCCTGATCATCGGTCACGGAAACCGGGCCAGAGCGCGTCAGGATCTCCATCGAGTAGATGTTGCCGCCCTTCGCCACGACGCGTAGCTGATTGCTGTTGATCACGTCCGCGTTCATCGGTTGATCGCCAATCATCGGGACAGAACCGGCACGCCCACGGATGGAAGACGCGTTGATCCATGCCTGCGGCTGACGCTCTGGAAGATCCGCACCAAAGCCACCGGCAATCATGCGACCAAACCCACCACCCGTTTCAAAGGTGCTGCGGATAAGATCGGTAAATTCCTCGCCTGTCATGTCGACCGGTGTGAGCGTTGGATTGCCCAGAACCTCATCGAGACCGACAAGCTCGCCCAGGGCATCGCTAAACGCGCTTGCTGCCTCTTCAGAGGAAGGCGTCGTTCCCCGGTTGCGCGCGGCATAGAGCGCCTTTGCGGCATCCAGAGATTCCGCGATCGATGCGTTGGGGTTGGGCAGGCCAGAGAACGCCTCTGTCAGATCATCCGTGACGGCCGCTACGCTGCGCGCCTTGTCGGGAACCTGCACCAAGCCCTCATCGATGAGCGCCTGACCCTGAAGGATCTCCGTTGCCAGTGCGGGGTTGCCACCGACCGCCATGAGTTTGCCTGCGAATGCCACCGTTGGATCTGCGTCGATCTGATTGAAGACGTGGATTGCGTCAGGACCAAAGCCCTCAACGATTGCAGCGGCAATAGCGCCGCGCCCGATTGGGTCTGCCATCTTGAGCGCCTCACCCATCGAGTCCGCTTCAGCGTTGGTGAGGAACGTGCGAGCGCCCAAGTAGCCCTCTGCAAACAGAGCGTTGCCGTATTCCCGCCGGGCGCCCATCGACATCACGGCAGTCGCCATATCCGCATTGATCGGGGAAAGCTCTGGCGGGCCGTTGCCGTTGAGCTTGGTGTCTTCACTGGAACCGATAGGCTTGTACGTTGCTGCGGCTTGCACAGGGTCATCCGAATATGCGCGGCGCATTGTTATGGCGCGATCTGCCGCGGCTTTGGCAATGTCGATGTCGAAGTCTTCCTCGATCGGCGTTGTCGCCATCCCAGCGGCCAAAGCTGTCGCTTCTGGCGGGCTCAGTTTGCTGAACGCCGGGAGATAATCGCGGAATCGCGTCTTGGTGTACGCCTCTTCCCAGAGATCCGGCTGAAGCTTTTTCACCAAAGGATTGTCGAGGATTGCCTCATCCGCCGCTGTCATGCCCTCGTCTGCGGCTTTGATGATCGTGTTGAGCGTATCCTTAAACTCGTTAGACACCGCCGTCCGACGCTGGCCCAGAATGCGTTGCGCCTCTTTTTCGGCTTCGATCATCACGTTTGCGGATTGCTCAGATGTCCACGCCACGCCGGGCAGGCTTTCACGCGCCCGTAGAACGGCATCAAGCTCCGCCTGCGCCTCTGCGATCTCGTTCTCGTTGCCGCCCGCCATAGCCTCCGCATATGTGCTCGACCAGCGATCCACCAACGCGCGGGAAGAGTTGTTGGCGCGAGACCGGATGTCCCGCTGCTTCTCTTCCATGAGACCCATCATCCGGCGGTGTGCTTCCTTCTCCAAAGAGGACCGCACCTCATTGCGGAAGTCGGGCGGTGCCTGTTCAACGATTTGATCGATGTATCCTTGGGCTTGTTGCTCAAAGCCATCGGGGTCCATCGGATGCGCGTGCCCAATATCCATCATCGCGATCGCACCGCTTTCGATGGTTTCAGCGAGATAGGCGGTCTGCGCGGCTGCGTTGTGCGCCTGAAGGATCGGGCCCGAATATGGGCTGAACATGCGCGGCTCAAGATTGCCGTCTGACGTGCGAACCGTGACCGCATTTTTGGAAGAGATTGTGACTTCCGGCTTTACGCCCTCCCAAGCGCCGATGCCTTGATTGTCGAAGATCCAGCGCCCGATACGGTCCTGCGTTGCCTCATCCATGCGTTCAGAGCCAGTGAGACCCAGACCGGCCTTGGCTGCGCGCAATGTGGTGCCCACAACCTGATACGCGCCCATCGGCGTAGCGGTGCGACCGACCTCGCCGCGGACATATCCGGCGTAGTCCCCTTGCGGATCTGCAAACGCCAGAGCCTCATCGACGGTCATGTCTGTCAGTCGCGTTCCCGCAAACCGACCGCCATCGCGATTCTGGTAGTTGTAGAGCGCGTTGTAATCGCCCCCGCTTTCGCCTGCGAAGATCTTGGGGCGCGCTTCATCGAACGTCATACCGCGACTAGAAACCGTTACATTGCCCCCGGTTGCATCCCGTGCTGCCCGGCGCCCCTCTTCAGCGCCCTGTTCGGCCATGTCCTGCATGACGGCGGGCGCAATCCGGTCATATGCGGCGTCGGCGGCTTCAGCGAGCGCCCGAAAGCCTAAACCGCCCGTTGGGGCGGTGCGTTGAAATGTTGACAGTGGATTGCCGCGAACGACCTTTTTGATCTTTGCCATTACGGACCTCCCGCCAGTTGATAGAGATCGAAGAGTGAACCGCCGGAACCAACCACGCCCGACGCCAACGCGAAGTTGCCGCTAATGCGCGAGTTGCGAGCCTGTTGCGCAAAGTCACGGGATTCCTGCATACGCGCACCGACCTTGATGCGGTTTTCTCGCAGTTTTGCGCGGCGCAATTCTTGGGCCAGTTGGATCGTGCCCACACCCGCGCTTTGTTCGTTTGCTGCAAGGACAGCCCGCATGGACGCCAGTTCAGAGTTCAAATCCTCAAGGCCATATGTGCCCTCTTGGATTGCCCGCGTCCGACCGATGTAGGCGTTGTTTTGCGCACGCTTACGTTCCGCCTGCGCTTGCGAGTATACGCTCAGTCCTGTCAGAACCGACGATCCCGCGCTTAGAGCCAGTGGCACCATTGCTGCTTGCATTACGCTTGTACCTCCTGCGCGATCGACAGAATACGCAACCGACCGGGTACGTGCCGCGTGATCTCCAATTCTGGATGGTCGCGCGATCCAAAGACGGGGATGCGATAGAGCCGCGTCTGTGCGTCCGGCGGATTGGTCAGGTCGTCGTCAAAGTCATATCCCCCAAGCTCGCGTGTGTTGTTGTTGCAGCGCACTTGAAACGGGCCGCTGCTTTGCACCGAAACGATGAACCGGATCACGCGCGACTTGAACGTGCCGATGCGGCGGCTATCCGTGATCTCCGCTGGCCACGGCGAAGCAACAGCATCGAAGTGCAAGCCAATCTGCCGGACATCGGGAACGGCGGGCTCATCGCCTACGCCGGTGCCGTCCAAAGTGAATGGCTGACTGAATGCGCCCTGCGAATAAAGGCGTACCTCTCGATTAGCCAGATGAAGCGCGGGGTCGCTTGTGAAGCCCTCAATCACGCTGTCCATTGTGGCGTCTTCGGAAAACTTCTCGATCATGCGGACGGTCACGTTCTGGATCACGCGATCAATGATTGCCCAATAGCCATCAAACACCGGCGTCACGCTCACAAAGTTTCCATCCGTTTCCCACGGCGAAAACCCGACGCGCTCTGCATTGAGATTTGTCTGCCAGGTCGCGGCCGCAATCGTGCCGTCTGCGTTCACGATGAAGGCGTATTGCTCGGGCTGTGCGGAGTTCAGAGACGGGCCACAGATCTTTACCGGGTCTTTGATGTTTTGATCGTGAAAGATGGTCAGCGGTTTTACCGACCACTTTAGGTAGATGTTTCCGTCCAGCACCGCGGCTGAAACGCGCTCACCTGACGCCTCAACAAACACCACGGCATCATCGACGGAGGCGGGCTTGACCGCACTGCACCCGCGCTTGTCGAACAAAACCGGGTTGAACGTGGAAGGCGTCAGCACACCGGAGTCGCGCAGCGGAATGTAGTAAAGCCCGCGGTCGGACAGAAGCAGGACATCGCCCGCACTGACGGCGTGACGGAACCGCGGCTTGTCATCTCCGATCTCGCGCACGATGCCATCATCGTCATCGACGCCAACAGCAAAGTCTTTGATCGACCGGGCAGAAGAGACCGCCACACCGCTTGGAAGTTCGGGAAGTCCAGAAACAGCAAGCGGCCAGAGGCGCCGGAGCCGGAACGCGGCCAGCCGCGCGGATCTGACATCAAAGGCTCATCCCAGACCGTAGACGCCACCGGGGAAATGCCTGCCTTTACCGTTACGTCAGATGACTCTGTGGGCGATGAAAGCTGTTCGCCAACGGTTGGTCCTTCAAAGTTTTCAAGGGTTTGAACGGCAAGCACGTTTGCCGCAATGCCCGTGATCAACCCCTGATACCCGGAGTCTGCACCGACAACGGCGTCACCCACGCGGAAACCGGCACCGCTTGTGACAGTGATGTTGAAGGACGGCGGAAGCGTTGAGACCACCGTGCCGGAAAGCTGCGTTGCGCTGGTAAAGCCGGTGATCAGGATCTCGCGAAAGCCGTAGCGCAAGCGCAGACCGACATAATCCGCCGTGAATACCGACGCCGATGCGGTCAGGGTGATTGCGCCAGTTGTTGCGCTAGGCTGAAGCGTGACGCCGGGATTGAACGCCCAATACGGCTGCGCGAGCTCGCCGCCCGTTGTCTCATCGAAAGAGAAGTCTGACAGGGCGAACGTCGACCCGTCATAGGTCAATTCGTTCAGGCCGGTGTCGCCATCCCCGATGATCACGGTTTCGCGGAAGGGTTCGACCCAGAGATCCGCGGCCGATGTCCAAGGCACTGACGCTTCCGTGAAGACGATGGTTCCGGTCTCATCGATGACTTCAAGCGAGGTGTCCTTCAGGATCAATCCAAAGCGCAGAAGGCTGGTTGGGCGGATCTCATAGAGTTCGACGGCGCCGTCATACTCACCGACATAGAACGTGCCCATCCGCTCTTGCATCGCGCCGGACGCGAGCACGCGCAAGTTTTTGCCTGTCTTCAGTGAGAATTGGCGGGTCTCGGTATCATCGCGATCGAGGAAGTCTTCGCGGACCTCCATCAACGAGAAGTCCCGCTGCGTGATTGTGCGCTTAGTTCTTGCCACTGCGGAAACGCGCCTCTGCGATCTGGCCGCGCTTGTAGGGTTGCTGTGCCCGGCGGGACTTTGAAGATGCGGTACGCGCGCGGGAGAAGTGCATCTCTGCGGAGGCTTCCATGTCGCGCGCCTCAACGGCCTCTTCTTTGATGGACCGCAAAATCAGAGCTTCAAGCTTGCACTGGACGCCGCGCTTGAAGTTGGCAGACCAAAGCGATGCCTCTTCGCAGATGATCCACTCGATGTGGACAGTCAGGCTGTCGTCATTGTCGATGTAAACGTGGCTACTGTCCTGCACCCAATCGGTGTCATAGGCCGTTCCATCGGTGCCGGTCAGCCAGAGATCCCGCACATGCAGGGAATTGGACGGGACCGCGTAGGCGTAGTCGAAGCCGAATTTGCCTGCGATCGGTGTGGTTAGGACGGTTTCTTGCTTGGTGAAGCGATAGTTGCCGTCTTCCAGTTCCGCCTCCACGATCAGCGGCCAGTTCTGATTGAGCATCAGAAACTCAGGCGTGCCGTCATTGGTGCTGACCGGATCTTGACCCTGCGCAAGCAGCGCAGCGTTCATAATCTGAAGGATTGAGTGCGAAGTAGCCATGCGCGGACAATCCGTGTCGGCACCGTTTTGCTCAATGCACATGGAAAAAGGGCGACCCGAAAGCCGCCCTTCTCAACCCGTTCAATCCTGGGAGGGAGTGAATTACTGCTCGTCGGGTTCTCCGTCACCGAGTTCATCAATGATCTCGATGTCATCCAGCTTTTGACGGATCATCTGGACAACCTGTTCTTTGGTCATCTGCTTTTCCGTCTTAACCCCCAACTGCACCATCATCACCTTGAGATCTGCCAGAGGCATGTCTTCCAGTGCGACCGTTCCGCCTGCCTGAACCGGCTTAGGGTCGTCAGGAAGAATCGCATACATTGGATTGTTCTTGACGTTTTCCTGTGCCGTGACCCACGAAACGTTGATGGTTTTGACAGCGGCAAAAGCTTTTTTTTCTGCCTGCGTCTTTGGTTCAAAGTGGGGGTTTTTGCCGATGTTTACCTGCTTGGGCATTGGTCAGACCTCCTTCGAGAAGTAGGCGCCGAAAGCGATGGACGGCGACGTACCGTTCACGTCCAGATGAAGATCAACGTAGCGGAACGCCGTGTCGTTCTTCTCTGTGCGGAAGCGGATTTCATGTCGCTGGCCAGCAGCCGTGTCGACGGTCTCGATCGCGATGGTGCCTGCGTCACCGAGTTCCGCCGTGCCAAGGATCTCACCATCCGAGCGGTCGGCCTGGTTGGAACCGATAACGCGGAAGGTGTAGGTCTCGTTGCCATTGGCGACATCGACCGACTCGACGTTGATCAGGCAGATCATGTCGGTGAACGTGGCCGATTCCTGATCGTACTGCGTCCCGACATAGCCGTCCGAGGTCAGAGCCGACAGGCCCATCTCTCGTTTGACCAGACCGGGAGCGCCGTCCAATGCGTAAAACTTGCTAGGCATTGTCAGTTCTCCTTACTTGACGATCGCGGCATTGGTGACGGACGACAGACGGAGCGCCGAATACGGCCCTTCCATGCAGAGCCCGGCGTCATGCTCGACGTTCGTGCGATAGTGGATGGAGTTGTCCAGAAGCCCCATGTCGGTGACTTCCATTGGCGAGGTTTCGAGACCACACACACCCATCTCGGAGAACGAGACGATGTAGATGGACGCGGTGACAGCAGCGCCCCCGCCTTGACCAACTTCATTGAAGGGCAGGAACGAGCCAAGCGGCGTGATCCCGTACCCGGTGAGGATCGGCAGACCACGATAGCGCGTGATCGGACGGCCCATATCATCCTGGTCGACAGAGACGAAGCCACCAATACCGGTGTCACGTTCAGCCGCCGGGAAGCGATCGAGGATCATCTTCGGCATGATGATATGCGTTGCATTTTCCACGTTCGCGATTGCGATGTCGAGTTGCGCCAGAGACAGCGGCCCGCCACCGGATGCCGTACTGTTGGCGACGATGCGGGATTCCGCGTTGGAGCCGTCAACAGATCCACCGACGATCTTGAGGCGCTGCTTTAGGCCGGTCCACTCGCGCGGATCGGAAGCGTTGTCGCCTTCGATGAAGGTGTTCGACCACACGATCGCTTTCCGTTTGATCGCCATTGCCTCTTCTTGCGCACGGCGTTGTTGGCCGTAGCGATTGATGAGAACGCGATCGACATCGAGGTTGCCCGCGATTGGAAAGCACTGTTCGGTGAAGTCGTTGATGACACCATGACCTTCGAGCGGCGTTTCGTTGATACCGCGGAATGCCATGTTGTTCGGCAGGTTGCCTTCACGGTGATAGCCGTAGCGACCACCCGGAGCCGTCTTAAACGGCAAAACGCCAAGAATGTCCGCCCCTTCGGGGAAGAGCTCGATGATCGCCCGCTTTGCGGGGTCTTCAACGGTCTTGGCGTATTCAGGAAGCGTGTGAACCATAAGGTTTTTCCTTTACGCTGACGCACGGGCTGCTTTGAGCAGTTCGATTCCGCGCAGTTCTGAGAAGTCGGGCTTGGCCGGATCTGAGACCGGCGTTGTCCGACGCGGGGCGAGCAGTTTTTCGAGCGCCTTGACCGCCGTGCTGGAACCGGGGATCGCTTTGAACAGCGCCTCTGCTTCATCTTTGGGCAGTGCGGTTTCAAGGCTGCGTTGGATGTTGTTGAGCCGCGCCTGTGCGGATGGGCCCAAGGCTTCAAGCTCTGCCTGCGCACCGGTATGCGCGGCGCTGACGTGGATCGCTTGCTGTTGCGCAAGAAGACCCAGAAGCTCACCGGCTGCGTCGGGTGGCAGTTGATGCTTGTGAAGGAAGCCGCGGAACCCGTCGACTACGGGCGCCATTGCGGGGTTTTCGAGATCGAGTTGCGGCGCAAACCCTTCGGGCAGGGTGATGTCGCCATATTCGATGTTGTCGGGGAGGTTCAGTTCGTAACCGGACGCTTCTGCGGGGACATTGGCCAAAGCCTCTTGTCGCTGCGCGTCTGCGGCAACCAGACCTTCATAGTGGGCTTTGTAGCCCTCGACATCGATGCCGTCATCGGAGCGGTACGTGTCAGGGATAAACGACAGGTCCGGCCCAGCAGCAGGCTCAACCGGAGCCGGACCTGCCCCACCGGGATCACCCGGATTCGGTTCGCCGCCTGCGCCGCCCGGTTCGCCCGGTTGGTTGCGTGGAAAGTCGCTGAGATGCCTGCTCAATTTCATCGCTCAAGATCCTCCTTAGATCACTGGCAATGAACGATTGAGCGTTGCGCGCTATCAATGCACGCTCATCTGAGAGAATGGGTTGCTGCGAAAACACAACGGCTTCTTCCAGCAAATTCAACAACATAGGCCCGTCAGGATGTTGGAAGAGCGAACGGACTTGTTCGACTATCTGATCATGCTTGGCCTGATCCGCTTGCTGGATCAGTTGGAGATACTGAAGGATCGGACCCGGTTCCGACAGGCGGCGGGGTAAGTTCATTGTTTACCTGCGTCAGTTCATCGCCGGATGCCTCAACGATGTTTTTGAACGTGCCCACCATATCGACGACACCGGGCAGTTGGTCTTGGAAGACGTTCACGCCGAGTTCCAGATTGGAGCGCGTCACCAGAACCTTGTCTTGGTTCTGCGCCTTTTGGAGCGGCGAAACAGGAAGGACCGTAAGGGCGTTTCCGTTGTGCGTGATTTCGCGATCGAAGATGCGGGATTCCACAGCCAGTGTTTCGATGCGCTGGAAGAACGGGAGGATAAGCTCTTTCCAGAGCGGCGCCGATGGTTTGCCAATGCGTTGTTGTACTCGTCTGCGTTCGTCCAGCCATTGAGATGCGGTTGGCGGTGTATCGCCGCGCTGGCGTGGACCGTCTTGGAAGAAGGCTGTGCGGATACGGTCTTCGATGCGCTCTTCGCTGAACCAGCCCGCGTCGAGGTTTGTCTGGTTGTTGAGTTCAAAGACGCTGTTGCGGTCGAAGCCGCGCCCGGCGGGATATGCGCGGCCAGCTTCCAGCCCATCGGCCAGATCGAGCGTGCCGTCATCGCTATAGATGAGCGTGTTGAGGATCGACTGATCCATGCCGGTGAGGATGATCTCATCGATCTTATCGAGGACGCGCATGTCGGGCAGCGCCTTCCAGCCGGGGCCACGACCCCACGGGCGACCGGGTTGGGGATTGAAGCGACCGACAAGCAGCGGGCATGAGCCTGCAAACGGGCCGATGACTTCCGGCGCTTTGAATTGCTTGCCGTCGATGGTGATCTCGCAACGCCATTGCGGATTTCCGGCGTCTTCCCAATCGACCCAATACCCCCAGCACACCTTGGCGGTGGCCGCGGGCTTTTTTATTTTGGCTTCGAGTTCCTTGGAAAACTTGCCATCGGGGAAGAGTGCCTTGAGCGTGTTGGCGGGCACGATCTTTTCGCGGAAGCGATCGAGGATGCCCATGTGGCCGGGAACGATCAGGAGTTCGTGCGGCGCGACGGGCTCTATGAAGACCGGCTGCGTCAGGTGTCCTTTGTCGACCCACATGGCGGGCGTGCCGTGGTTGGCTTCAAAGAAGATCTGCGGTGCAATCTCATAGTAGTTGGATTGCTGGATCATCTCAAAGATGCGGTCTTCGCGATCCTGCACGATCTCCATGACGGCTTCAAATTGGCTTTCCTCAACCGGCGCGGTCACTTCGAGGGACACCCATTTCTGCGTGTCGGGCGTGTAATACATCACCACGTCAGATGCGAAGTCGTCTGCCATTTCTTCGGGCAGGGAGATCCACGTATCGCTGTCGTATTCGGATACGGATTTGCGGCTGAAGTCGTGCTCACGTCCTGGGCGGATGAACATAAGGATTTCTTCGAGGAACGGGCGGGCTGCATCGCGCCACCGCTTTGCCAGTTGGTATCGGTGCTTGAAGTCGGCGCTTGGGGCGGTCATAGGGCAACCTTTTTCGAGGCGTCCATAAGGTCATAGATTGTGAAGTTGCCGTATGGCGATTGGATGTTTGGATTGACCTTGTAGCCGCCAAAGAAAACGGGCGGCTGTGCTTGGGCGGGCGCTGGTGCGGAGCCGCGTCCCCCGGTGTTTACGCCATAGACGCGTTTGAGATCTTCGGACAAGTCACCGGCGGTTTCTTCGGCGGCACGGGCGCGCTCATTCTCCGCGAGGGCTCGTTCCTCCTGCATCGCTTGGATTTGTGTCGGATCGCTCTTTGGCCGCATAGATCAGTTCTCCACCGTTGCGGCGAACAATCCGTTTGAGCCCGCCTAACGTAAATGCACGCTCGCCAAGGATATGTGCGCAAAACGACGCGCAGTTGAGCCACAGGAACGGCGGGAGGGGGTTATCGTTGAGCTTGATGAGGCGGTAGATCTCTTCGCACTTGTGATACTTCAGGGTCAGCAACCGTTCGACTTCTTCATGGTGGTGGGTCACGCGGATCTCGACGCGATGGTGTGCGGGATCGATGAAGAGCCAGGTGTCGTCGTTGGTGTACCCCCAATACTCGACGTGTCCAAAGCGGCCCCAGATGGACTCGGTGTGGGGGGCGTGGAAGCCGATATAGTGTTCAAGCACTCGCACGGCGGCGCAGTCTCAGCTTGTGGCGTTTGACGGGTGACGGTTTGGGTTTTGAGCTTTCAGCTTTGCCGAGAAGGGCTTGGCCTTCACCGCCGATCAGCAAGGCGTTCTCGATCGCCTCGATGATGTGGGAGTATGCGTTCTTGAGCGGCTTGGGTCGATACATGCCGACGACGCCTTTGATCTTTGGGTAGTGGTATCCGCCCGCGAAGCCGCGGTTGGCGACAATGCAGGATGGGTTTGTCTTGAAGCCGTTGCGGCGATTGAGGACGGCGTTCACGGTTGATCTGCGCAGTTCGACATCGTTGTCGGTTGTTGCGGGGATGAGTTTGATGCCGTGGCGTTCGTAGATTGCGAAGGCGGTTTCTTCGTTGGTTTGGTTGCCGTCATCGTATCTGGGGTCGGCGCCCGCTTCATACTCGAAACCGGGATAGTATCGTGCGAAGTGGCGGGCCACGCGGGGCGCGAATAGCTCTGCGCTTTCGTTGTCACCGATGAGTTCTGACAGGAGCGTCCATGTGCCGTTGATGTCTTGCAGGAATGCGGCCGCGGGATCTCTGCCGCCATCGAGGCCGATGATGATTGGCAATCCTTTTCGGGGAGACACATCGACTTTGTGGCGGTGGTCTGCCTCGGAAAATGTCGGATAGACGGGTTTGCCTGCCGTTTGAAGACCGACCTTGTTGAGCACGCGTCGATCGATCCAGTCTTTTGCCTTGCCCTCGATCTTTTCCATGTAGGTCTCGCGAAGGTGCTTTTGGTTTTCCGCGAGGGGGTTTGGCGCGTAGATGACCTGACCGTCGACAATGGTTTCGATGAGGCCGGGGGGTTGGACGTAGAATTTCCAGTTCGACGGCTTGACGTAGACTTTCTTCTGTTCGTCGGACCAGTCGGCGGGGAGTGGAAGATCGCCGCGCATATAGGGAACCCAATGGCCCTCGACGGGTGCGTTCATGTCTAGCCAGCCGCCGAACCACGTAGCGCCGGGACCGTTCTTCATGGACGGGTAGCGCGAACAGCGTGACAGGAGCTCGTCAATGACTTCCTTTTCGTAGAATTGCCCTCGTTCACGAAGAACCCGGTGATCTCGTAGGACGCAAGCACGCTTTCCGCGACATCCGGGTCTGGCAGTGCGAGGAAGATGACCTCTGCGTCGATCTTGGTGCCGTCGCCGGATGGATGATCGCGCTTCAAGTGATGGAACATTGGCTCCGATCGAATGAATTGCCCCCAGATTTCCTCGGGGAACCAATCGAGCCAGGTTTTGATCGTGGTCTCGCGCAGGTTTTTGTACGTGTCGCGTGTGATGATCCAGCGCGTTCGCCGCACGCCATCGAGATCCGGTTCCTGATTGCACGCCAACCGCCAGATCTTATGACAGGAGGCGGAGGATGTGCCGGACCCGATGGGCCCCTGAATGCACGTAAACCGCTGTTCATCATCGAAGAAGAACGTGGTCAGCACCTCGCCGTCAGGCGTATAAAGCTGATTGCCCTTGGTGGTTACTGGAAGTGGCACTTAGCCCGCCTGCCTCACTATCCCGCGCTCAAGCGTCACTCTCCGCTCCGCCGCAAGAATATCCAATGCACGCGATACCCGGTCCCTCTCCCAGCCCAGACGTTCAGACAGATACGACACAGACCGAGGCGCCCCATCCATCGCATCCAAGATCTCGTCACGCCAAGGCTTTTCGTCCAAAGCCTTCTCAAATCCCTCAAGCGCCTCACGCTTCACAAGGACATGATCAGACCCCAAACCCATCCCCGCAAGAAAAGCCTCGATCGCGTTCCGAATGAATTTGCTGCGCCCGCTTTTTCCCGCAACCTCATCGATCCGATCAACAAGATCCTCGTCCAGACGTAGCGTGATGACCTTTCCGGCCATCAACCCGCCATCCCATCTGGACGCGCCCCAGGCTGACGCCGCTGAACAGTAGGCTCACCCGATGGACGTACCTTGTAGTAAAACTTCGGACCCGGCGTCGGATCAAAAGCCTCCGCCATAGCATGAACGTCAGGATAAGCACCAAGCAACTCACCGCTCTGACGAACAAGCCACGCACCATTCGGCGCAATCTCAATTTCCAGCGGAAGACCCGGATCAAAATCCTCAACAAACGTCAGTTCACCACGCTCAGCCATCCCAGATTTCTCCATTTGTAATACAAAAAAGGACCAAGCCCTGTATTACAAACGCCCCTGTATTACACCATGCACACACCAAACCCCTTATTTTCATGACAAACCCAATTTGTATTACAAGTCTAACCCCCGTAAATCGCGAGACCCCAAAATGACGGAAAGGCGCTTTTTTTGAATTTTTGAAATTGGAGAGGCGAGCTAGGGGGAAGGACGAGTGGACACTGCGCGCCGGTCGATTTTTCGGCCCCACCCCCAAAATCGAGACCCCCCGGCCACACATCCGAGACCCCGGCAAGCCATGCCCTCCCCCTATATCTTGTGCTTGGGATGAGTTGGAATAGCGCCACATTCCAACAGGTCAGGCAATGCCCTTATTCGCTTGGCTCTTTGGGCTCTTCTTTGCTTGATGCGCCATCAAGCTCTTCCACGATTACCCTTGTTTTTCTGGGGTCTGCGTATTCGTAGCCGCCACCCGCATTGTTGTTGATTTGCACGGCCACAGACGGGCCTTTGGCTCGGTCGGGCCCGAACAACTCCACCATTCTAGCTTTTACCGCTTCGCTTTTTGCATTGTGCATTAGATCGATACCGACTGAGACGGCGATAGATTGGGCGCGTCCTTTTAGGTCATCCATCTGCACGGAGAATAAGGCTTTCTGGCTTTCAAGGTATTCTAAAACGTGCGGTTTCTTTAGAGCGCGTGACAGGCTCTTTTCGTTCATGCCAGCCCGCTGCGCGGCTTGTCTCTGTGTGCCCCTGTTTCGACCATGAAGGCTATGGCGGTGCGCAGTTTGGGCGATAAGCGGACGGTTCTGGGCTGGGGATTGATGCTTGCGGGTGCGTTCATGCCCCTAAAATCGCGGCGTTTCGGGCTCTTTTTCCATTCATGCGCTTTTTGGGCTTGTATTATTCGTTTTACGCACTAATCTATGACGCACACCAAGGGGCCACCAACCCCGACACATACGGAGTCATACGATGCAAAACGACATCACACTTGAAAGCGTTGCCGCCTTTGCCAAGGTGTGCGCAGAGCTTGCCGCTGCCGGTTGCGCCTTTGAGGCATGGGAAAACCCAAACGGCTACTTTGTCATTCGCGTGACGGGTGCTTGAGATGCAGCTTGATCTCTTCCCATCCTTTGACGCCCATCCTCAGCGCCCCCTTAAGGTGCTGATTGGGTGCGAACAGTCCGGCATTGTGCGCGATGCCTTCAACGATCTCGGGCATGACGCGTGGTCATGCGACATCCTGCCAGCAGAGCGCCCCAGCAATCGCCACATTGTCGGAGATGTGCGGGACGTTATGAATTGGGATCAATGGGACCTGCTGGCCGTGATGCACCCGCCCTGCACACGTCTTTGCAACTCGGGCGTCCGGTGGCTGACCAAAGCACCACCGGGGCGCACGCTGGATGAGATGTGGGCGGAGCTTTATGAAGGCGCAGAGCTTTTCAGCGACGTTTGGAACGTGGCGCATATCCCCATGGTGGCGGTTGAAAACCCGGTCATGCACAAGCATGCCAAAGCACGCATTCGCAACTATGCCAAACCGGCGCAGAGCGTCCAGCCTTGGCAATTCGGCACAGATGAGAACGGGCCGGACAATGAGCGCAAGCGCACCTGCCTTTGGTTGCGCAACCTGCCAGCCCTTACCGCTACCGGTACGCTAGACGGCACGACGGCGCGGGACAGCGTGCACAAGGCATCGCCGGGCCCTGACCGCTGGAAAGAGCGGAGCCGGTTCTTTCCCGGCATTGCGCGGGCGATGGCGACACAATGGGGCGGCGTAGCTCAAGAGATGCTTGCGGCAGCGTAGCGGTTAGCAGGCTTGCGGGCCTGCCTTCCCCTGCGATGCAGGAACACACCAACCAACGGAGTCACAATGGAACGGAACGAATTTTTAGAGAGCGAACAGCACCGTGTCGGGCAGTTTGGCACACCACAAGAAGCAATGCGCCACCACGTTACCGGAGCGATTGAGCGCGGCGAGAAGCAGGCAATCACAGAGGTTAGCGAGGTTTACGCCTTGGCAACCCAGCACACCCCCGAAGGCGTTGAGGTTTGGGCGTTCGATAACCCGCAGCGATACCTAGACGCGATCCAGCTTGCGCACGCGTTCGCGGTCCCGCTGATTGCGTATCACGGCGTAGAGCGTGGCAAGGGCAACAACTTTCGCCGGATCAATGCGACGGCGCTGGACCTGACCGATGACCGGTGGGTGCAGTTGTCCGAAGGCATCAACGACTTGCATGAGTTTCGCCGCTATTGCGAAGCGTATTTCGTCTGACACCTGATCAGCGCCCCTTGCGGGGGGCGTTGTCCCGGTCTCAGGCCGAACACACCAACCAAAGAACGGAGTCAAAACATGCAAACGATATTCAGAAACATAGGACAGAACAGAGGCAAGCCGCGCCTTTGGATTGAAGGGAAAGCCCTTGTCACCGCCGGGCTCGATCACGGCAACCGTTGGAACCTGAACCCGACGCCGGGCGGGTTTGACATTGTGCGCGACACAGACGGCAAGCGCAAAATCGCGGGGAAGCCCGGCAGACCGATCATAGACATTGCGGGCGCCAGCCTTGGCGACGTGGCAGCGGTTGAGCGGGTTTCGATCACCTTTGAACCCGGAGCCGGACATATGGCCGTGCGCAGCGCAGCCGGTAGCAACTTGGCGGAGGTAGCCCAATGAGCATTCTGAACAGCGAGATACGCGACCGGTACGAATGCCCAACCACGATCCGGGAAGAAGACGCGAAGACCATTGCGGACGAATGCGAAAAGCACATGCGGCAGCTTGCGGCCAAACACCTTTACCGCCTGCCCGGTGATGACCGCGCCGAAATGATGGTCACGGCCATGTTTGCCTACCTAGCTTCGGAGATGGTGGACCGCGTAGGGGAGCAGGCAGCATGAGCCTATTTCGCATTGGCGTCATTGGCACCAAGAAGCCTACCCGCAAGTATCTTTCGGGCACGTCCCAAGGCGTCGAGATCACCGGACGCGAGGACGCTTTGCATTGGGATCGGTGGCAGGCCGAGAAACTTGTCGAAGGCTTCAACGCTGAGTTTGAGCGCCTTGGACGCCCTGAACGCTTCCAGCTTGAGAAGGCCTAAAGCACCGGTGAGGGCGTGCGAGCCGCGCCCGATCCCGTGCCTTAGCACGATCACCAGAAAACGGAGTTAAACCAAATGCCAACACCTGACCAAATCACCGTGACGGACAGCCTTGGGCAATCGTTCCCGCTGGCTGAGTGCGTCATTCTCTGCCCGTGCATGGGCGAAAGCGACTACGGCGACCCGCGCGCCCTGATCTTTCCCGGCGGTGAGCTCACCGGCATCGGCGGTGACTATGGCGTGAGCCTGACCGACGAGGACGGCGAGCCCGTCGCAGAGTACGAAATCGAATTCTAATCACCACCAGCCCGCACCACCGGGCAACAACTTAACGGAGTCAAAGATGATGACACTTAGCGAAATTAAATCCATTCGAGCCCTGATCGATGATAGCTGGCGGGATGCCGTCGAAGAGATCAACGACAACTCAACCGACTTTGAGGCGGGCAATTACCGGTTTATCGAAGCCGACTCGATTGACGAGATTATGCAGGAAGAGCTTGCGAGCGACCCTTATATACTTGGATGTTTCAACGCTTGGTTTTTGGCTGACATTCTCGGGACAGATACCGACGTAATCGAAGCGATCCAAAAATCAGAGGCATATGACGGTCTGGGCAAGATGATCCTTGCAGGCGGGCACCTTGAGAAACTTCAAGAGAAATACGCCGCAGCGGATGGCTATGGGCACCACTTCAACCACTATGACGGCGGGCAAGAGGACATCGACGTGACCGGCGAGGATGGCGTTGGCGCAACGTATTACGCCTTTCGGATTAACTGACCCACCGGAGCAGGGGCGGGGACAACTCGCCCCCCATCCCGTGCGTCAGGCACGACAACACCAAACACCAAAACGGAGTCACAAAATGAAGATCACGGTTTATATGCTGGCGACGGATTGCAACAACGGCACGCAATGCAGCGTGCACGCATCCGCAGAAGCCCGAGACGACGCCTTGCTGTCATGGGTCAACAAAACCCGCGAAGAGTGGCAGGCAAGCAACCTTGCGGACGATCTGCACGAGTATGTGCAACGGTTCACCGACTATCTCGACACCTACCAAACAGACGAGCAAGAACTTGAGATTGCCGACCTGATCACCGTCAACGAGGCGTGGAAGGCTTGCAAGGACGTGGAAGGCAGCTTTGGCAACCTCTATGACCCCGAAGAGATTTTGACCATCATGGACGGATGGAGTGACGAAAGCGAAAAGGACGACCCCGACTCGCAATACTTCGACCGCGACGACCTGCCAGCCTTGACCGCTTGGTGTCTTCAAGAGGGGCCGGGCTTTGAGGATTCAACTTCCGAGCTTGTTTGCAGCAATTTGCCGACGCGGGCCCAAGCCTATGAAGCATTAGCAAAGGCTCAAAAGGCGGAGGCCGCAGCATGAAACGGTTTTTCTGCATCGCGCATTACCGCACACCCGGCGGCAACCACGGATCAACGAGCTTTCCCGTCATCGCGCGGGACATGAGCCAGGCAATGCAACTTGCGCGGCGTCAGGTTCGGCAGCGCGGGCGGTCAAAGATCGATCTTCATCTGACCTATGGGGGGCGCGTCCAGTGATCAATTTCACAGCGCACAAGCACCCCGTTCTGGCGGTTGATTGTCCCGACTGTGGCAAAAGGGCGGGTGCGATGTGCATCCGCCCCAGCGGCCACCGTGCAGCAGACTTCCACGCAGCGCGCAAAGAGGAAGCCGACCGGGTTTTCATCGCACAGCATGGCGTAGCGGCAGCGATAGAGCGCACCGAAGACGGATGGGAGATCGATCCGACCGGATACCGCACAGAACTCACACAGGCGGGCGAACAGGCCGTCATACCCGGATGCGAGCGCAACTTAGCGCCGACGGCTAAACAACTGGACCTTTTTGGATAGGAGCGAGCGAATGGCTTATCTCAAGTGGAAGGTGCGCGACAAAGACGGGGCGCTGATTGCGTCTGTCAAATACGCTCATGACGCAGCAGTCTTAGCGCACTTCACCGGCGCAGGCGCTTTTGTCACGATGAACGGCGTTCCAAATCTTAAACTCTGGCACGAAGGCAACGAGGCTTTCGCAGCCAGTGCCAGCATTGATGCAGCGCGGGAGGTGATCTTTGCGCGCTGGGGCACCTACAAAGAAACTCACGAAACCCTAATCGCTAAGATCAACTTGCCTGATCGAATAGCCGCACTGGCAGAAGGCGGGATACCTTTGCACGACGCGCGCAAAAAGGCAGAGACAAATGCAAAGAGGGAAGCACTGAAAGCAGCACGTGCGGTGTCGTCAGAGGACTACAAACCCTAAACGAAGCGGGGGACGGCACCACCCGCCCCCCTTCACCGGTGATTTGCCCGCCACGGAGTCGCGGACGGACAATCACCAATTACGAAACAAAACCGGAGGATACAACTTGATCACCCCCAGAGCCCTACGAGATCGATCCGCCAAGGAACGCACCGACCTTTTGAATCAACTGGCGCTGACCCACTACGGCACCGAGCGCAACGCGTCCATGATGGCGAACGACTTTCAAACCCGACCCCAGACGCCGCTTGATTGGAAGAACGGAACCACCAAGGCACCCGTCGCGGTGATCCTATGCTTGCAAGCCTGGGTACATGCCGCGGACAAAGGCGCGGAGCTTGATCGACTGTCAAAGCTCATTGATCGCCTTGAGCGCGTTCTTCCCGCTTCTCCCGAAGAGTCTGACGGCGCTGACGGCGCGCACTAACCTTAGCCCGCGTGTCCGAGATGATACGCAGCGCATAGGCTGGCAGCGGCGCCGGTCGCAACACAACTTGAAAACCGAGCGCCGCAGCCCACTCCA
>Ga0064014_10169_pt1 | contig 22638 bp, 17 predicted proteins | sample CrowatWCoCulture_2_FD_61584 | JGI IMG/M metagenome (GOLD analysis project Ga0064014, IMG submission 61584) | Marine cyanobacteria communities from the University of California, Santa Cruz, USA, analyzing cyanobacterial DNA methylation -... | ecosystem: Host-associated > Microbial > Bacteria >...
TGTTTCACATTCCCAAGGGGATGAGGCTTCGGCTGCGCGGGTCTTTAACCTTGCTCGCCAGGATGTGGCGGGGTTTGAGGATTATGCCGCCGCGTCGCGCGCATGTTCAAAGACGGTGACATGGCGCTGTGCGACTTGCTGGAAGGCCTCTTCCACATCGCGGTCGCCGATGGGACGTATCACCCGCAGGAGGACGACTTCCTCCATCGTGTTAGTCAGATATTTGGCCTTCCTGAGCGCGAGTTTCGCGCGCTCCGCACGCGTTTTGTTCCCGATGCCGAGCCCGATCCCTACGATGTGCTTGGTGTTGATCCCGACATGCCGATGGAAGAAATCCGGGCGGCATGGCGGGCTGCCGTCCGTGAGAGTCACCCAGATCGCATGATGGCGCGCGGCGTGCCGGAAGAGGCGATCAAAATGGCCGAAAAGCGCATGATCGCGATCAATAGGGCCTGGGAAGAGATCACCGCGAGCGCGGCGTGAGGATCGCCACCTATAATGTCGAATGGTTCACGAACCTCTTCGACGATGATGGGACGCTTTTTTACGATGAGGCGTGGTCGGGGCGGCGTGATGTGACGCGGCGCGCGCAGATTGATGCGGTCAGCGCGGTCTTCCAAGCGCTGGACGCTGATGCATTCATGGTCATCGAGGCACCCGATACAAACCGCCACAGATCGGGTGAAACGGCGCTTGAAACCTTTGCCGAACATGCGGGCCTGCGCGCGCGCAAGGCGTTGATCGGTTTTGCAAATGACACGCAGCAAGAGATTGCGTTGCTCTATGATCCGGACGTTGTCAGTGCCCGGCATGACCCGCGCGAAGACAAGACGCCGAGGTTCGATCGTGAGTTTCGAATTGATCTGGACGTCGATGATACGCGGGACAAGGTCATGTGGTCGAAACCGCCGCTAGAGTTGGCGATTGAGGCTGAAGGGCTGGCGTTTCGAATGATTGGTGTCCACGCCAAGTCCAAAGCGCCGCACGGGGCGCGTACAGATGCGGCTGTCATGCGGGCGTCAATCGCCAATCGCCGAAAGCAACTTGCCCAATGCGTCTGGCTTCGCCGCCGGGTAGAGGCGCATTTGAACGACGGGGATCCGCTGATCGTTCTGGGCGATTTCAACGATGGTCCCGGTCTGGATGAGTATGAAAAGCTCTTTGGCCGATCCGGGGTTGAGGTCGTTCTGGGCGGTGACGGCGACATTCCACTTTACGACGCTCATGCAGATTTTGCGCGCAATCGCTTGGCGTGGCCCGCCCGGCAACCGCGCGTTTTTATATCGCGCGCGAGAGCCGGTATCTGTCTGCATTACTGGACTACATTATGGTCTCGCCGGATCTGCGACAGGCCGATCCACGGTGGCGCATTTGGCACCCCTTTGATGATGGCCCCTGTTACCGGACCCCGATCTGCGCGCGGCACTTTTGACGGCTTCGGACCATTTTCCGGTCACGCTTGATATCGCGCTTCGGGGTTTGGCTGAATCAGCATAGAATGGAATCATGAAACGCTTTGCCTTGATCCTATGCCTGCTCGCGGCGCCGGTTTCGGCGCAGAACGACTCCCTTGAAGAAGGCGCCGAGGCGCTTGCTGAGGGGATGCAGCTTTTGTTTGACGGTCTGATCGCCGAACTTGGCCCACGAATGGAAGAGCTTCGTGGGCTGTTGGGGAATTAAACGCCTATCATCCGCCAGAAGTGTTGGAAAACGGCGATATCCTGATCCGTCGCAAGACCCCGGAAGAGATTGAGGCGGAAGAAAACGGCGAGGGAATTGAGCTTTAGGAGGCGGTAATCGCCACCGTGTCCGCCCCGATGGCCGAAGCGAGCGCGCCAAACCGCGCCTCAACAACTTCGCCAAATAGATCGCGTGCTTCCGGCGTCAGTTGAAGCGAGAGCGTCTTGTCCTCGGGGGACCAATCCAACGTCGCCATTTCGTCAGGTGCCCGGGTGGAGAGCATCGCCCCAAACCGCATCGCTTTTCCCAGAACTTCGGCTTGCTGCAGATCCTCGTCTGACAGCATCTCAAACATCGGACCAAAGCGCGAATTGGAGCGGCTGTTTTTGTAGCGGTGCAGCAGGGCTACGCCGATATAGACGCGTTCCTGGTGCGTGAGACCCCCGAGGTTCGCGCGGGTGGCATAGTCGAACACCAACTCGTGACGGTAATCGGGATGGGCGCGCCAACTTACGTCGTGCAATAGACAGGCCGCTTTGATGATCCGGCGACGGGCCGGGGTAATCCCCGGGAAAAGAGGCTTCACGAAGGTGGTGAGAAGACGCCCGAATCCGGGAATGCGCGCATCTTTGGCCTCGGCAAAGCGACAGGCCTCGATCAGCGGGTCACACATGCGCAAGGGGCCGGGCATTTGTTCGAACAACATGCCCTCCCGGATGCCATAGCTTGAAATCGCGATCTCGGGCGGCTCAAAAGTACCTACGAGTTCCTTGAGCACGAGTGAGGCAAGCGGGACGAGCGCCATGCGCGACTCTGACAGCCCAACTTTGGTACGCAGCGCGGGGATGTCTGCGTTGGAGATGAATTTGACAGTTGCGAGCACGTCCTCGCGCGTCATCCGGTATTCATGCAGAACCGACAGCGGATAATTCCGCCGGTGCATGTCGATCCGCGCGATGGCCCGCCATGAGCCGCCAACAAGGAAGAGCCGTTCGCCAACCCCACCGATCTGATCGCGTAAGTCGCCAATGGTCTCTGCGATGTGGCGAGTAAGTGCTTTTTTCCCGCCATCCAGTGACTTCAGTCGCAGCGGACCCAATGTCGAAGTGATGGTCTGACCAACAGCGCCGTCCGCGAGGCGGGCAAGTTCCATCGACGAGCCACCGATATCGCAGACCAGACCGCTGGCGTTTGGCCAGCCAAGCAAGACGCCTTGTGCAGAAAGCCGCGCCTCTTCTTCTCCATCGATGACATAGAGGTCGAGCCCGATCTGATCGCGCACCTCGTCCCGAAAGGCGGGGCCATCGGTTGCTTCGCGCACAGCGGCGGTTGCAACGGCGGTGAGGGGGGGCGATTCCCATCGTCTCGCCCAAGCGTTGAAAACGTCTGATTGCCTTGAGTGCGCGGTCGCGTCCCTCGGGGTGGAGGTGTCCGGTTTCCGCGAGGTCCGTGCCGAGGCCACACATGACCTTTTCGTTGTAGAAATAGGCGGGCGACCGCGCGGCACCGTCGAATACGACCAGGCGAACCGAGTTTGAGCCGACATCCACGACGCCGACGCGAGACAGTGCCTTGGCCGCAGGATCATTGAAGAGTGGACGACCAAAAGGGCCCCAGTCGTCGGCCTGATTGTCGCCCTGTCCGTCCATCCTGTCCCTCCCGATGGATTGCCATGCGCAGATTGGGTCAAGGCGACGTTCAGGTCAATTGTCAGTTGACTGTGTGGTTGGGCAGGATGGGTTTGGTGGCGTGTGGCGTTTTTCTTTCCGAAATTCTCAATAAATGCAGTAGCCTGAGGGCGCCAAAAGTGATGCCAGACCGGAGGTTTATCGATGCGCCGTATTCACCGCAGGGGATTTCTGAAAACCGCGCTTGCAGGTTGAACAGCGCTCACCGTGCCGGGGTTTGCATTCGCGCAAGAAGGCACGTTGACCGAATTGGGCGGGGCGATGCTGGATCTTGATGCCGCGACGATCTTTGTCGCGCGTGAGATTGTGACGCTGGACGCTGACAACCCGGTCGTTGGTGCCGTGGCGGTCGTGAATGGGCGTATTTTGGCAACCGGCTCTTTGGACGAGGTCCAAAATGCCTTGGGGGATCAACCCCATGACGTTGATCTGACCTTTGAAGACAAGGTGCTGGTTCCCGGTTTCATTGCGCAACACGATCACCCGGTGTTGGGTGGACTAAGCATGTCGTCAACGATCCTGTCGATTGAGGATTGGGATCTGCCGGCGGGTCTTTCCCCTGCGCTGAAGGACAAAGACGACTTTATGGAGCGTCTCGCTGCGGCGGAGGCTGCGATGCACGACCCTGATGAGGCGCTTCTGACCTGGGGCTATCATGCGGCATTCTATGGCCCTTTGACCCGCGCTGATTTGGACACGATCAGCACAACACGCCCGATCTATGCATGGGCGCGGTCGTGCCACGAGTTCATCCTGAACACCGCCGCGATGGAGCAGGGCGGGATCACCGAAGACCTGATGGCAAGTTGGACGCCGTCCCAACAGATGCAGTCAAACTTCGAAGACGCGCATTTTTGGGAGCAGGGTCTGTTTGCCGTTCTGCCGCTGATTGCCCCGACGGTCGCCGATCCCGACAAGTTTCGCGCAGGGTTGGAAACCATGCGCGACTACATGCACGCAAAAGGCGTGACTTACGGCAACGAGCCGGGAGGCATCCTCGCCAAACCCGTCCAAGATGCTGTAAATGCAGTTTTTTCGGCACCTTCGATGCCGTTCCGGTGGAGCTTTATTCCGGACGGGAAAAGCCTGATTGCGGCGTATGATGATGCCGAGGTTATTTCCCAAACGGAAGCGTTGAACGATTGGTACGACGGTATGACGTCGATGTCGCAAGGGAGTGTAAAGCTCTTTGCGGACGGCGCTATTTATTCTCTCGCAATCCAACTTCGGGACGCGCCGATTGGCGATTATCACGGTGAGTGGATGATGGACCTTAACGCCTTTGAACGTGCGTTCCAGACGTATTGGGATGCCGGGTATCAGGTGCACGTCCACGTCAATGGCGATGCAGGGTTAGACCGGGTGCTGAACGCGCTTGAAGAGAATTTGCGCCGCAATCCGCGCTTTGATCACCGAACGGTCATTGTTCATTTCGCTGTCAGCGCGCCGGATCAGGTTGACCGGATCAAGCGACTTGCGGCGATTGTATCGGCGAACCCCTACTATGTGACGGCGCTGTCAGATCGTTACCGTCAGACCGGTCTTGGGCCAGAGCGCGCCGATCAGATGGTGCGGCTGGGTGACTTGGATCGTGCTGGGATTTCGTGGTCACTCCACTCCGACATGCCAATGGCGCCGGGCGATCCACTGTTCCTGATGTGGTGTGCTGTGAACCGGATCACCAGTTCGGGCCGCGTTGCTGGCGCGAACCAGAAGGTCCCGGTTGAAGAGGCCTTGCGCGGTGTGACGATCAACGCAGCGTTTTCCCACCGTCTTGAGAGGGAGCGGGGCAGCATCGAACCCGGCAAGCTCGCCAACTTCACGGTGCTGGAGGACAATCCACTGACTGTCGATCCTATGACGATCAAGGATATCGAGGTTTGGGGGACAGTGATGGAGGGCAGGCTGCAACCCGTTGGTGGCAAGGATCAGGAGGATGCCCGCGCACCGAGTTTGCAGGGTATAGATCGTACAGAATTCGCCCGCGCGACCTTAGATCACGCATTCTCGGTGGTGCATTCGCACATCTGATAGAATCAGTCGCCGCTATGCGCCAGCTTGGGAACGTCCGCAGCCCCTGCCGAACCGCGGCCTGAAAGCGACGGGTTTTCCATGAAGAAGCGATGGCAATTGAAGGGGCGGGCACCTTCGGCCATTTCAGGCCGGTGATAGCTGCCGTCCGGGGAGAGGATCCAGCTTTGCGCTTGATCGGCCATGTTGGCCGCCATGATCTGACTGACGATCTGGGCTTTGACGGTTGGGTTCTTGATCTCGACCAGCGCTTCGACCCGCCGATTGAGGTTGCGCCCCATCCAGTCCGCTGAGGAGATATAGACCCGCGCCTTTCGAGAGGGCAGGCCGTGCCCGTCACCGAAGCAGACAATGCGGGAGTGTTCGAGGAAACGTCCCACGATGGATTTCACGCGGATGTTTTCGCTTAGCCCCTTCACCCCTGGGCGAAGGCCACAAATACCGCGTACGACGAGGTCGATTTTCACACCAGCCTGGCTGGCCAGATAGAACGCGTCGATGATGTCGGGCTCGACCAGTGAATTCACCTTGCCCCAGATCATCGCGGGTTTTCCGGCCAGAGCGTGGTCAGCCTCCGTCGCGATCCGTTCCAGCAATGTTGTCTTCATTGTGTGGGGTGAGATCGACAGGTTCTCAAGCCGCTCTGGTGCGGCATAGCCTGAGACGTAGTTGAACACCTTGGTCGCATCGCGCCCAAGAGCGGCGTCACAGGTAAAAAAGCTCAAATCCGTGTAAAACTTGGCTGTGATCGGGTGATAGTTGCCCGTGCCGTAGTGCGTGTAGGTGACCAGACGGTCGCCTTCGCGTCGGACCACGGTGCTGATCTTAGCGTGCGTTTTGTAGTTGATGAACCCATAGACCACATGCGCGCCCGCCCGTTCGAGGCGACGGGATTGGCGGATGTTGGCTGCCTCGTCAAAGCGGGCCTTCAACTCAACCAGTGCCGTGACCGACTTGCCGTCTTCCGCTGCTTCACACAGCGCTTCGACAATCGGGGACTGGCGCGATGTGCGGTAAAGGGTTTGTTTGATCGCCAGCACATTAGGATCGCGGGCGGCCTGCTGCAGGAAGCGCACGACCATGTCGAACGTCTCATACGGGTGGTGCAGCAACATGTCTTTCTGCCGAATGGCGGCAAACATGTCCCCTTCGTAGTCCTGAACGCGCTCCGGGACGCGCGGCGTGAAGGTGTGCCACAGAAGATCAGGGCGTTCGTCCAGAACCAACTCGCCCAGATCGGCCATTCCGAGGAGACCGTCGATTTCGACAACTTCATCTTCACGGACTTCCAATTCATCCATGATGACCGATTTCAGCGCCTTCGGTGCACCGTTTGACAGTTTGAGCCGCACAACTTCACCTCGGCGGCGGCGTTTGAGCGCAACCTCAAATTCCCGGACAAGGTCTTCTGCTTCTTCTTCAAGTTCCAGATCGCTGTCGCGCAAGACGCGGAAGCTACAGTGCCCTTTCATCTTGTAGCCGGGGAAGAGGCTGTCGAGGTGGAGAAGAAGTAGTTCTTCGAGCGGGAGATACCGGAACGTCCCATCGGGTGCAGGAAGCCGTACAAAGCGGTCAATCTGGTGTGGGACAGGTAGGAGCGCCTGCAGGATCGTCTTGTCGCTCTTGCGTTCAAGTTGAAGCGCCAGTGAAAAGCCGGTGTTTGGAATAAATGGGAACGGATGTGCGGGGTCGATGGCCAGCGGTGACAGGATCGGGAAGACCGAATTCAGGAATACGTCTTCGAGATAGGAGATGTCTTCTTCGGTCAGGCGTTTCCGGTTCAGGATGGAAATGCCGGTCTCTTCCATCAAGCGCGAAAGCTCGGTCCAGACGACCTGCTGCTTTTGCATAAGACTTCGGGCATCGGCATTGATCAGAACGAGTTGTTCGGCGGGCGTACGGCCATCGTGACTGGGGGTCAGGTTCCCGGCTTGCGCAAGCTCGCGCAGACCGGCAACGCGCACCGTGTAGAATTCATCGAGGTTTGTGGCTGAAATTGAGAGAAACCGCAGGCGTTCCAGAAGCGGAACGCGGGGGTTCGTCGCCTCCTCAAGCACACGCCAGTTAAACGCAAGCCAGCTGAGCTCGCGGTTAAAGAAGCGATCCGGCCCGTCGAGGTCCGTGCCACTCAGGTCCTGCGGTGCAGTTCGGTGCGCTTTGAGAAAGTCGGTTACAATGGTCATGACGCACAAATACTAGTGGCAACTCTGGGTAAGAGTGAGGCAGCCCTGTGTTGGAAGATGGTTAATTTTCCATGGCTTCAGCCAGATTGTCCAGCACCTGGCTGGCCAAACTGCGGCTGATTGGCTTGCCGAGTTCCAGTGCCGCCTGATCAAGCGCGTCGACAAGGCGCTGAACAAGTCCTGTTGAGCGGGGCATGCGGCGCACCAGAAATTCGATGATTTGCGGTGAAATGGCGACTTGGCGGTCGTCAAAAAGTTTGACCAAGAGCGCGGCGAGCAGGGCGTCGTCCGGTTGGTTGAGCGTGACCGTTGTCGTGGCCTGCATGCGGCTGGCAAGATCAGGCAGCGTCGTGCCCCAAAGTGCGGGCGGTTGGGTCGCAGTCAAAAGAAGATGACCGCCATTTGCCAGAACGTGGTTGTGCAAGTGGAACAGCACCGTTTCTTGCGCGTCTTTCCACGCATCTGCATTGTCGATGACGATGTTGCGCCCGGCCTGCGGAAGATCTTTCGAATTTGGGGTTATGAAGATCCCCTGCGCGTCTTCTGCCCAGACGTGCGCAAGGTGCGTTTTCCCTGATCCTTCAGGTCCGCAGAGAACGGCTTTGCGGTCGGGCCAGGCGTCAAACTGCTCCAGTTGTGCGACCGCCAGCCGATTGGCGTCAGATACAAAGAACGCGTCGCGGTCCAGCGCCGGTTTGCTGGGCAGGTCGAAGGCCAGTTGCTGTGCCATGGCTCACTCGTCGCCGATCTCGTCGAGGCCGCGATAGAGACGTCCGGATTTGTACTGTTGCACCCAAAGCGCACCAGTACGCCGATCATCGCGGCAACCGGCACCGCAACGAGCATCCCAACGAACCCGAAGAGTGAGCCGAAAACCGACAGGGCCAGCAAAAGCCAGACCGGGTGCAAACCGACGCTTGATCCGACAAGGTTCGGGGTGAGGATATTGCCCTCAAAAAACTGGCCGGAGAAGAAGATTGCGGCGACCACGGCTATCCAGAACCAATCGCCCCAAAATTGAAAGAGCGCGAGGCCAATGGCGAGTGCACCGCCGATGAGCGCGCCGATATAAGGGATGAATGTCAGAAAGCCTGCAATTGCCCCAACGATCAGACCAAAATCGAGCCCCACGAGGATTAGCGCCACAGCGTAATATACACCCAAAATGAAGCAGACAGTCCCTTGTCCCCGGATAAACCCTGACAAGGCGTCGTTAATGTCTCCGGCGACCTTGCGGATTGCTGGCGCGTGGTCGCGCGGAAGAAGCGTGTCGATCTGGGCGACCATGCGGTCCCAGTCCAACAAAAGGTAGAATGTAACAACCGGTACAACGACGATCAGAACCACGATGTTGATCAGACTCAGAGCAGAGCCAACGACGCCATCAATAAAGACGCCGCCTTTAGTCTGAATAATCTCGCCAAGTCCTTGCAGGGAAACGCGCATCTGTGACGTGGGATCCAAAAGCGATGGGAAGCGCTCCACCAGGAAAACCTCGAGTTGGCCAACAAGTGTTGGCAAGGCCTGCACCAGATTCACAAGCTCGCCCACGAGCGTCGGGACGACCAATAATGCACCGATGACAAAAACTATGACAGCGGCGAAGGTGATAATGATTGTCGCCACAACCCGAGATGCGCCCAAGCGTTCCAGCCGGTCGGCCAGAGGGTCAAGCAAGTAGGCAATCGCTCCACCAAGAACGAAGGGCAAAAGGACATCCCCCAGCACCCAAAGGATCAACACAAAGATCGCCAGTGCGGCGGTCCAGTAGGTCAGTTGTTCGCGTACGGGCAGAGCCATGGCTGAATTCAATCCTTTGACGCCCTCGTATCACCCGATCAGACCCGCGGGCGCAAGGGGCGGCTTGCTCCTTTGACGGGGTTGGCTTAAGCGAGTTTGACCAGCAACCGGGGACATATGTGTCATGCGACTGTCGCGCTATTTTTTGCCTGTTCTCAAGGAAACGCCTGCCGAGGCGCAGATTGTCAGCCATCGGCTGATGCTGCGGGCCGGGATGATCAAGCAGGCGAGCGCTGGGATCTATTCGTGGTTGCCGCTGGGATACCGTGTGCTGCGCCGGATTGAGCAGATCGTCAATGAGGAACAGGTGCGCGCAGGCCATATCCCGATGCTGATGCCAACGCTACAGTCCGCTGATCTGTGGCGGGAAAGCGGGCGCTATGACGATTATGGTCAGGAAATGCTCCGCATCACCGACCGGCATGATCGCGACATGCTGTACGGTCCGACGAATGAAGAGCTGATCACAGACATTTTCCGCACGCATGTGTCGAGCTATCGGGATCTCCCGATGACGCTTTACCACATTCAATGGAAATTCCGCGACGAGATCCGTCCTCGGTTCGGCGTGATGCGCGGTCGCGAATTCCTGATGAAGGATGGGTATAACTTTGACCTGACCAAGGAAGACGCGCTGCACGCCTATAACCGTCACCTTGTCAGTTACCTGCGCACCTACGAACGGATGGGCCTTCAGGCGATCCCTATGCGCGCCGATGGGGGCCCGATCGGCGGTGACTACACACATGAGTTCCTCGTTCTGGCGGAGACGGGCGAGTCGGAAGTGTTCTACGATTCCGAGATCACCGATCTGAAGTTCGGTGACCGGGAGATTGACTATGACAATGTTGAGCAATGTCAGGCGGTGCTTGAAGAATTCACATCACGCTATGCGCGCACGGACGAAACCCATGAGGCCGCAGTTTTTGACGAGGTCCCCGAGGATCGTCGCCGCGTCGCCCGCGGGATCGAAGTGGGTCAGATCTTTTATTTCGGGACCAAGTATTCCGAGGCTATGGGGGCCGTTGTTCAGGGACCCGACGGGGCGCAAGTGCCCGTCCACATGGGGTCGCACGGGATTGGCGTGAGCCGTCTGATGGGCGCGATCATTGAGGCGAGCCATGACGACAACGGGATCATCTGGCCGGAGGGTGTGACGCCGTTTGCCTGTGGGATCGTGAACCTCAAGCAAGGCGACGAAGAGGCCGATGCGGCGTGTGAAGGGCTTTATTCTGCACTGATGAAAGCCGGGCTGGAGCCGCTTTATGATGACCGCTCTGAGCGAGCGGGCGCAAAATTCGCAACGATGGATCTGATCGGATTGCCATGGCGGATCACGGTTGGCCCGCGCGGTTTGAAAAATGGCGTCGTCGAAGTGACCTCGCGCCGGACCGGGGAAAGCGTAGAGCTGAGCCCTGAGGATGCCGTCGCGCGGATCGTTGAGATTTATGCAGCACATTAGGCTAGCGGGCGAGGGGCCAGCCCCTCGCGCTCCCCGAGGTATTTTCGGACCAATGAAATCTGCGCGGCCCAAAAACGACATGGGCGGCGCAAACGGGCAAGATGTGCTTGGCCTGGCGTCAGACGCTCTAAGGTGAACTGGAGGAGTTCGCCCATGGAGGAGCGTGGCTTTATCGCCATCGTTTTTCGCACCATCGGCGCGCGGCGGGGACGCGCGGCGCGCGGTCGTCCGACAGAGTGATGTCACCCATCCTCTGAAACGACCACGAAGGACAGTTCCATGAATACCCATACTCGACGCCGGGCCGGCGGACGCGCTGAACGCCATAAGTTGCGGGCAGCGCCCTTGGCAGATGATATAAGGCCCGTGCGCTCCGGGCTTGAGGGTGGTCAATACCGACCTCTGTCGGATGCCGATATGGCGACGATTTATGCGGCGGCGATTGAAGTCCTTGAAACCGTAGGTTTGCAGGACGCGCCCCAAAGCGGGGTCGATGCGATGGTCGCGCGCGGTGTTAAACTGGGCGATGACGGGCGGTTGCGCTTTCCGGCGAAGGTTGTCGAATGGGCGCGAGAGGTCGCGGCGAAACCGGTGACACTCTATGGTCGCGACCCTGCTCACGATCTTCGGCTAGAAGGCCACCGGGTGCATTACGGAACTGCCGGCGCGGCTGTGAACATGGTTGATACCGAGACAGGGACCTACCGAGAAAGCGATCTGCAGGATCTTTATGACGCCACGCGTTTGGCGGATGCTTTGGACAACATTCATTTTGTTCAACGCCCCATCGTCGCGCGCGATGTGACGGACAATTATGAGCTGGATATCAACACGGCCTATGCCTGTGCGGCAGCAACAGTCAAGCACGTTGGCACCTCGATCACCGAGGCCCCGAACGTGGCGGGGTGCATTGAGCTTTTGCATCTGGTGGCTGGAGGAGAGGCGGCGTGGCGCGACCGGCCGTTCATGTCAAACTCCAACTGTTTTGTTGTTCCGCCACTGAAGTTTGCCACCGAAAGCTGTCTGGTGATGGAAGAGGCGATCAAGGGTGGCATGCCTGTGCTGTTGCTGAGTGCGGGGCAGGCAGGGGCGACGGCGCCCGCGCCGATTGCCGGCGCGATCGTGCAGGCGGTGGCGGAATGCTTGGCCGGTCTGGTCTATGTCAATGCGCTTGTGCCCGGGCACACCGCGATCTTTGGGACCTGGCCATTTGTCAGCGATTTAAGAACAGGCGCGATGTCGGGAGGGTCGGGCGAACAGGCGCTGTTGACGGCGGGCTGTGCGCAGATGGGGCATTATCTGGGCCTGTCCATGGGCGCAGCCGCCGGGATTGCCGATGCCAAACTGCCCGATATGCAGGCCGGTTGGGAGCAGGCGACCTCAAACGTGATGGCGGGGCTTTCTGGGTTGAACATGGTCTATGAGGCGGCGGGGATGCATGCGTCACTGTTGGGCTTCTGCCTTGATAGCCTGGTGCTGGGCGACGATCTGATCGGGCAATCGCTGCGCTGCGTTCGTGGAATTGAGGTGACACCCGAAACGCTCAGCATCCAGACAATGCACGACACCTGTATTGGTGGCCCGGGGCATTACTTGGGGCACGCACAGACGCTGGGGTTGATGCAGACCGAATATGTGTATCCAGCGGTGGCTGACAGGTCGTCTCCGAAAGAATGGGAAGAGAAAGGGCGACCGGAGTTGTTGGTGACTGCGCGCGCGCGCCGCGAGGCGCTTTTGGCGATGCCGCCGCGCGCTGCCTTGGCGCCGGAGGTTGATGCCGAGATCAGGCGGAGGTTCAAAATCCACCTCAGGACGGCTTGACGCCCGGGGAACGCTGTATCGCAAGACTATGCCCAAGCCATGGAGAGGTTTGGCTGACCGTGCCGTGGCCCCATTGACGCCCCAGTCGGAAAAGTAGACTGTCCGCCGCAATGATTGAGCAGGAGTTGACACGTGGCTGGTCGAACCGCCCCATTTAGCCGTTTTGAGTTCATGATCGCCTGGCGATATCTGCGCGCGAAGCGGGCCGATGGTGGTGTGAGCGTGATGACCTGGATCAGTCTGATCGGGATCACGTTGGCAGTGGCCGCGCTTATCATTACGCTGTCCGTGCGATCCGGCTTCCGGGCGGAATTTGTAGACACCATTCTGGGCGCAAACGCGCATGTAACGCTCTATTCTGCGAACTATCAGACCGATACAGGACGCACGGTTCGCTACATAGAGGATTACGCGGGCGCGGCGGCGCGCGTGGCCGAGATACCGGGCGTCACCCGGGTTGCGCCTCTCATCAAAGGGGAGGTCATGGCGACCCACGGGGCCCAGACGACGGGGGTTCAGGTCTTTGGCATCGCCGAGGAGGATTTGCTGTCGCTTCCGCGCATTGCTGACCCAACCCAAGCGCGGGCGCAGGGCGATTTGTCGGGCTTTGATCGCGGGATCGCGGTGGGCTCTGGTGTGGCGCGCCAATTGGGCTTGCAGGTCGGCGATGTGATGCGTCTGATCTCACCCGATGGGGTGCGTACCGCCTTTGGAACCAGCCCTCGGATTTCCGAATATGAGGTCGTGTATATCTTTACCGCGGGGCGGTTCGATATCGACAGGGTGCGCGTCTATATGCCGTTTGACGAGGCTCAGGCCTATTTCAACCGCGATGGCGTGGCCGATGAATTGGAGATCATGGTCACGGAGCCCGAGAACATCGAAGCGTTTCGGGCTGATCTTTTGGAGGCTGGCGGTGCGCGTACGCTGTTGTGGACCTGGCGGGACAGTGCCGGAAACTTCCTGCGCGCGCTTGAGGTTGAAGACACGGTTATGTTCGTGCTGATGAGCGTGCTGGTTCTGATTGCATCGATGAACATCATCTCGGGCCTTGTGATGCTGGTTAAAAACAAAGGCGGCGACATCGGTATTCTGCGTACGATGGGGCTGACCGAAGGGTCGGTTATGCGGATATTCTTTATCTGCGGCGCACTTGTGGGCGTAATCGGGACCGCAGCGGGTGTCGTGCTGGGGTCACTCTTTTCGATCTATTTTGATCAGATCCTGGCCTTTGTGAACGGCGCCTCGGGCGGTGGCGTCTGGGATGCCTCGGTGCGGGGTATTTACCGACTGCCGGCCAAGCTTGAGTTGGCTGATGTACTGGCGGCTGTCGGGCTCTCTTTGGTGTTGTCCTTTGGCGTGACGATTTTCCCGGCGCGACGTGCGGCACGCATGAACCCGGTTGAGGCGCTGCGCTATGAGTGAACCTGAACTGGCTCTGCGCGGGATCGAGAAGACCTATAAACCCGGCACACCCGGCGCGCTTCAGGTGCTCAAGGGGCTGGAATTGACGCTTATGGCGGGTGAGGTCGTGGCGCTTGTGGCGCCATCCGGTGCCGGGAAGTCCACGCTGTTGCATATAGCGGGCTTGTTGGATTCTGCGGATGCAGGCGAGGTACGTTTGGGCGGTACCGATTATGCGCGACTGAACGATCGACGCCGCACGGAGGCGCGGCGTCAGGACATCGGCTTTATCTACCAATTCCATCACTTGCTGCCCGAATTCTCGGCCACGGAAAACATCGTGCTCCCGCAGCTTGCCAATGGCGCTGGCTCGGAGGCCGCATCGGATCGGGCCGCGATGCTGCTGGACCGGGTCGGGCTGACGCCCCGAGCGCATCACCGCCCGGCTGAGCTTTCTGGCGGTGAACAGCAGCGTGTTGCGTTTTGCCGCGCGTTGGCCAATGCGCCGCGCCTTCTTCTCGCTGATGAGCCTACGGGCAATCTTGACCCCGGCACATCTGACACCGTGTTTCAGGCCTTGCTCGGTCTTGTGCGAGAAACTGGGATGGCGGCGCTGGTGGCAACGCACAACCCTGAGCTTGCCGCGCGCATGGACCGGACAGTGCGATTGGAAAACGGGGTGCTCGTCTAGTTTTCGTGCGCGAGAAACGCTTCGATCATCAAAAGCAGCTTCGCTTCTTTCTCGCTACCCGGTGCTGCGTGGGTCAGCCGCTGTAAAAGCTCTAGCCCCACATGAGCGCCGAGAAGCGCCTCGGAAAAAGCGCCTGAGTTCAACGTTTCATGGCCTAGGAACGGGGCAAAAACCGTCTCCGAAATGCCAAACCGCGTCGGAAAAGCACGGATATCGCGCAAGTCGCAAGTTTCCACGGCAAAGCGGGCAATGTCCCTTTCCGGAGGGGCCAGCGACAGTTCGGTGATATCGACCCCATAAGTCGCGTCCGGGCCAAGGATAAGGTTCTTGGGCGCAAAGTCGCCGTGGCTTTGAACGACCGCCATGTCCTGACAGTCATGCGGGGTGGACAACGACTTGATCCGGTCTCTGAGGCGGGTCCCGGCATACTCCTGATCCGCGCCATCCAAATTCGACAGCCGCGTCTCGGTGGAAACCACAAGTTTGGCGACATCAAACTGGCGCGTCTCCTGCATCGATTGGGCAAAGCCATACAACCACTCAGCCGCGCGGTTCAGGAGGGTGGGAATTTCCTTGTCCGACACGTCGGTCAACAGCGTCTCAAAATCCGGGCCGGGAATGAAGCGAGTGATGAGAATCCCGCGCTTTGGCAGCAACTCAACAAATTCGGGCGTACACCCGGGGTGGGTGGGTCGACGTCGGTTCAGTTCGATAATTGCTCGGCCCGCGCGCTTGGCCTGGCGGGTGGCATTTGGCCCGTGGAACAGTTTTACCACAACAGCCGATGCGTCGGATTGTGCAGAAAACACGGAGGCCCGGGCGGTAGCTGAGATGATTTTAACCTCTCGCAGTCTCGACAGTCGCGGCGCTACACGCTGAAGCTCAGCCATTTCGGCGCTTGCACGCAGAATATGGGACAGGTCTGAGGTCACGTGCGCTGTGTGAGCGCGAGTCCCAACGCCATTAGAGCGATGCCAGACGCACGCGGAAGCGTCAAAGGCGAGATGCGCGCGCCGAACAGGCCAAAATGATCGATCGCAGCGGCAGCGATGAGTTGACCAAGAAGGACAAAGAACACCGCATTACCAATCCCGAAATGCGGTGCGATGAACGTGATGGACAGGATGTAAAACGCGACCAGCGCCCCGGCGAGATAGAGATGTCGCGGCTGCGCTGCCAATTCGGAAAAGCCGCGCCCGCCACCCGTAGCCAGAACCACAAAAAGCGTCACCGCGCCAGCTACGCAAAACAGACAAAGGGCCGCCATGGCCGGGCTACCGATCCGTTGACCGAGCGCGGCATTAAGCGCGGCAAGCACCGGAATACCGATGCCTGCTGCCAGCATAATCGCGGCATATCGAAGATAGTCCGCTGATCCCATGTGCTGCGCCCTATGACGTCTCTTGAGTAAGGCCGAGCTTAGACTTGATCCACTCGCGTGATGTCTGGAAAACGACGTACAGCGCCGGCACGACGAACACGCCGATAAAGATCGCGGCCAGCATGCCCCCGAACACGCCCGTTCCAATGGCACGGCGCGACAGCATGGAGGCACCCGTGGCAAAGACGAGCGGCAGGATGCCCGCAATGAACGACACCGACGTCATCATGATCGCCCGGAAGCGAAGTCGCGCACCGTTGGTAGCGGCGTCCACGATCGTCTCACCTTCCTCGCGTTGCTGCTTGGCAAATTCGACGATCAGAATGGCGTTCTTTGCTGCCAGTGCAATCAGCACCACCAGCCCGATCTGGCCGTACACGTCCAGCGGCAGACCCGCGACCATGAGTGCGATAAATGACCCGGCAACTGCGAATGTCACCGACAGCATCACCGGTAAGGGGATCATCCAGCTTTCATAAAGCCCGACCAGGAAGAGATAGGCAAAGACCAGTGCCATGATCAGGATAACACCGGTTTGACCCGCGGCCTCGATTTCCTGAAACGCCGTGCCGGTCCAGGAATAGCTATATCCCGGGGGCAGGGTGGTCGTAGAGATCTCCTCCATCGCGTTCAGCGCGTTGCCCGACGATACGCCTTCTGCGGGCCCGCCAAGCAGTGTTACCGACCGGAAGTTGTTATATCGCTGGATCGTCTGGGGGCCGACGATGTAACGCGCCGTCGCAACAGCGGCGAGCGGAACCATCTCGCCGTTTGCGTTTCTCACATGAATCCGCCCGATGTCATCAGGCGTAACGCGGTCAGCTTCTTGGGCCTGAAGGTTGACGCGCCATGAGCGACCAAAAAGCGTGAAGTCGTTGACGTAAACCAGCCCCAAGGTGCCGCCGAGCGCCGCGAACATGTCATTCACGGACACGCCAAGCGTCTGCAAACGGTCCCGATCAATATCGAGATAGACTTGCGGCGTTGCCGCGCTGAAGGTTGTGAACACACCGCCAAGAAGAGGGTTCTGGCTCGCCGCGACGCTCATCCCGCCAGCCACGGCCGAGAGATCTTCCACGGAGCGGCCTTGCGTATCGAGAAGCTGATACTCAAAACCGGAACCCGTTCCCAACCCTGCAATGGGGGGAAGGTTATAGGCAAAAACCGCAGCCTCTCGAAGTGCAGCGCTTTGAACCATCGCCGTCTGGATCGCCGCAAAAACACTGTCCTCATAGCCGGGACGTTCAGAGAACGACTTCATCTTTCCGATCAGGAAGCCAGAAGACGAGATCGATGCGTTGTCGAGAAGGCTGAAGCCGCCGATGCTCACGACGCTTTCAACACCTTGGATCGCAGCAACGACATCTTCGACTTGGTCAAGCACCTCATCGGTACGGTTGAGCGACGCACCTTCAGGCAAACGCACCTCGACAAAGAATGCGCCCTGATCCTCTGCTGGCAGGAAGCCGGTTGGGACCACCCGGAAGAGAAAGCCAGTGAACGCAATCGCGACGACAAGGAAGATCGCGCCCAAGATTGCGCGGCGTGCTAACCACCCTGCGATGCGAGCATAGCCATCGCGCGTGTTGTCGATGCGCGCCGAGATCCATCCGAGGATACCCTTAGGCTCGCCCCGGCGTTTGAGGAGAATAGCGCAGAGTGCAGGTGACAGAGTAAGCGCGTTGATCGACGAGATGACAGTCGATACCGCGACCGCGACAGCGAATTGTTGGAAGAGTGCACCAACGATACCGGGGATGAACGCGACAGGTACAAAAACCGACAGCAGCACGAGGGTCGTTGACACAACCGCGCCTGAGATTTCGCGCATCGCTTCTGTGGCGGCCTTTGCCGATGTCCAGTCCGGGTTTTCTGCCAACAGACGCTCGGTGTTTTCAACCACGATGATCGCGTCGTCCACCACGATGCCAATTGCCAGAACAAGCGCAAGCAGTGACACCGTGTTGATTGTGAAGCCCATCGCCAGCATGAAACTGAACGTGGCCACAAGCGCGACGGGAATGGCCACGAGCGGCACGATGGTCGCCCGCCACGATCCCAGAAACAGGAAGATCACAAGCACAACCAGCGCCAACGCCTGATAGAGCGTCACGATCACTTCGTTGATACTGTCCTCGATAAACTCTGTGTTGTCGAAGGTGACGGCATATTCAAAGCCTTCTGGGAAATTTGTCGAAAGGTCTTCAACAAGCGTCAGGACGCCTTCTGCCGTAGCCAACGCGTTGGCCTCTGGCGCCTGAAAGATCGCGAGCATCACGGTTTCATTGCCGTTGAAGCGGGCAAAGTTGTCGTAGTTCGACGCGCCCAACTTCACATTGGCGACGTCCCGCACCCGTAAGAAGGACCCGTCAGGATTGGCTCTGATGACGACATTTCCGAATTCTTGGGTCTCAACCAAACGCCCTTGCGTTTGGAGGTTGAGCTGGAACAGCGGGTCATCGGCCATTGGCTGTGCGCCAAGGCGACCAATTGCGGCTTGGACGTTCTGCGCCCTCAGCGCAGCGGTCACATCATCCGGGGTCAGGCCCAGTTGGGTGATCCTGTCGACATCTAATTCGACCCGCATTGCATAGTCGCGCACGCCAAAAAGGCGCGCGTCGCCAACCCCGGGCACACGTTTGACCGCGTCAAGGATGTTGATCGTGGCGTAGTTCGACAAAAAGAGATCGTCATACGTACCGTCGGGTGAGAAAAAGCTGATTGTCAGCAACATGCCCGACGACGACTTTCGAACACTCACGCCGTTTCGCTGAACCTCTTCGGGCAAGGTAGCTTCCGCGAGGGACACACGGTTTTGCACATTGATCGTGTTGAGATCAGGGTCGGTCCCCACGGCAAAACTGACTGTAAGTGAGTAACTGCCGTCGGCAGAGGAATTCGACTTCATGTAGATCATGTCGTCGACGCCGTTGACCTGCGTCTCGATCGCTTGTGCAATCGTCTGTTCTACGGTCTCAGCGCTTGCACCGGGGTACGAGGTTGAGACATTGACCTGCGGTGGCACGATGTCCGGCAGTTGCTCGACCGGCAGCGCTGTCAGCGACACGAGGCCTGCGATGGTCAGAACGATTGAGATGACCCCGGCAAGGCGTGGGCGCTTGATAAAGGCCTCAGAAATCATCGTTAGCCACCTGCCACAGCGGCGTCGACCTGAATACCCGGTCGGACCTTGTTGATCCCTTCGGTGATCACGTTTTCGCCTGCTTCAAGGCCGCTGACGACTTCCGTCAGCCCCAGCGCGGAGATGCCCGTATCGATACGGCGCTGCTCCACTGTTGAGTTGGCATCAACGACCATGACAAAGGGTCCAGCCAAGTCTCGTGAAATCGCCTGTGCCGGGATGGCGAGTCGCTGTTCGGGATCAAGTTCGCTGATCAGAACTTGAACAAGTCCTGAGTCTGGGAGCACATAGTCGGGATTATCAAAGACGGCCCGGATCAGGATTGTGTCCGTGCCCTGATCGACTTCCGGATTGATAAAGTTCGCCTGCCCTACCTCGTCATAGACGGTGCCATCCGGAAGCCGGATCTTAATCTCGGCCACGCGAACTTCCTCGACAGCGCCCACTGGCGCGTCGGCGCGAAGCCTTAGAAAGACGGCTGTTGGAATTGCAAACTCAACGAACATTGGATCCAGCGCGGTAAGTGTCACAAGGATACCGCTCTCCGGGCTTAGAAATGCACCGGGGGTCAAAAGTCGAAAGACCAGTGATGCCATCAAAGGGTGCTGTGACTTGGGTATATGACAGCTCAATATTGGCCTGATCCAACTGGGCTCTCAGTGTTGCGAGCGATCCTTCGGCGCGGCCGACGGCTGCTTCGTTTCGGTCGAGGTCCGCTTGGGCCAGCGTTCCCCTTTCTACCAACCTTGCGGTACGTTCTCGTTCCAGTTCTGCAAGCTTCAATTCGGCTTCAGCGGCAGAGATCTGACCTTCGATCTGAGCAACATTTGCTTGATAAAGATCGTCTTCGATCACAAAGAGCGTATCACCCAACGCAACTTCCGCACCTTCCCGGAATGCCACCTCTTCGAGATAGCCGGAGACTCGCGCACGAAGTTCAACCCGGCTCGCCGCCACAAGGCGTCCGGAAAAACTTGTCGTCGCAGTCATCGATTCCATGGAGGCCGTTGCCACCGTGACAGCGGGGAGAGGTGCCTCCTGCGCAAAACCTGTCGATGCGGCGCACGCTATGGCACTCGCTGCAATGGTTTGCCGAAATGATCGAAGGAATTGCATGGGAAATCACCCGCTGGCCAAAGTCGTTGACCCAATTCGCGCCTGTACGGCGCGAAGGGTCAAGGCTTTTCTAAGCGGTGAAGGTGATTTACCAACTTAGCAGTAGCGCGCGACGATGTTTTCCAGGATTTCCTGGCGCCCAGAGCGGGGATCAGGATTAATCCCATGCTCGCGTACCCGGCTCTCTAGCCCTTCGAGGGTTCCACCCTCCAGCATCATGACGGCGGCGTCGCTCTCCCATCCTGCATAACGTTCGGCGCGCATTTGTTCGAGCACGCCATCTTCAATCATGGCGGCAGCGGCTTTGAACGCCCGGGCGCAGATATCCATTCCGCCCACATGCGCCGCTACCAAATCAATGGGGTCAAGCGACTGGCGGCGCAGTTTCGCGTCAAAGTTGGTCCCACCGGTCTTAAACCCGCCTGCCTTGATCACTTCGTAATATGCGAGCGCCGTTTCCTTGACCGAGAACGGAAACTGATCCGTGTCCCAGCCTGACTGATAGTCGTTTCGATTCATATCGATAGAGCCAAAAATCCCCAGCGCAGCAGCGGTGGCCAACTCGTGCTCAAAGCTGTGCCCGGCAAGAATTGCATGTCCCTGCTCGATGTTTACTTGAACCTCGGTTTCCAGCCCAAATTCTTTGAGGAAGGAAAAGACCGTGGCGACATCATAGTCGTATTGGTGCTTGGTGGGTTCCTGCGGCTTGGGTTCAATCAGGATCGCGCCGTCGAAACCGATTTTGTGTTTGTAATCGACCACCATTTGCAAGAAGCGCCCGGCCTGTTGCCGTTCGCGTTTCAGGTCGGTGTTCAGAAGCGTTTCGTACCCTTCACGACCACCCCAAAGGACGTAATTCTCGCCGCCGAGTTTCACGGTTGCATCCATACATGTCTTCACCGTCGCCGCGGCAAAGGCAAAGACATCCGGATCAGGGTTTGTGGCCGCACCGGCCATATAGCGGCGATGGGAAAACAGGTTGGCGGTGCCCCAAAGCAGCTTGGTCTTCGAACTTTCCATCTTCTGACCGATGTAATCGACCATTTCTTCCAGATTGCGCGTGTTTTCGGCGAAATCTGCGCCTTCGGGCCGGATGTCGGCGTCATGGAAGCAGAAGAAGGGCTGGCCGAGGATGTCAAAGAGGTCAAAGGCAACGTCCGCTTTTAGTTTGGCAAGTTCCATCGTGTCGCCGAACCAAGGGCGGTCAAAGGTCTGCCCGCCAAAGGGGTCTCCGCCAGGCCAGGCAAAGCTATGCCAATAGGCAACAGCAAACCGCAGGTGATCCTCCATCCGCTTGCCCATGACGACCTCGTCGGCATCGTAGTGGCGGTAGGCCAGATCTGAGGTGCTTTGAACGCCTTCGAACGAAACGGGCGATATACCATCAAAGAAGTCGGTCATGTCAGATCCTTGAGTGCGAAGTATGTGGATTTGTATCGGGCATGGGCATCCGAAAATGCCGCGCCCAGCGTGGGGTTCGGGTCGATCGTGCGCTCAATTGGTGGGCGGCTTACGACATCCCAGACGGAGCCGCCTGTCGCGAGCATTGCCAGGCGGGCCGCGCCGAATGCGCCCCCAAAGTCACCGGCGACCGGGACATGGATTGGCATGTCCAGTGTGGTCGCTATGGCCTTGAGCCAGTATTCGGACCGCGAGCCACCGCCCAAGGCAAGGAGATGCTCAAAGGTTGTGCCCGTTGCCTTAAGCGCATCGAAACAGTCGGCGACAGCGAAAGTCACGCCTTCCAGAACGGCCCGTGTTGCGGCCTGCCTATCGGTTGCGTGATCAAGGCCGATGAACGCCCCGCGAATTTTCGCATCGTTGTGCGGTGTTCGCTCTCCACCGAGATACGGCAAAAACGTGCCCCGTCCGGGGGCTTGGAGGTCACCCAAATCGGATGTCAGCGTTGCCGCATCCGACCCTGTCAGGGACGCAAACCAGTTCAACGCATCTGTCGCGGCCAAAATCACACCCATCTGGTGCCATGTCTCTGGCACAGCATGGCAGAAGGTGTGGACGCCGGTTGCGGGGTCGGGGCGATAGGTTCCGTTGGCGGCAAAAAGCACACCTGAGGTGCCTAGCGACACGAAGGCCTCGCCGGGACGCGCAACGCCCGCGCCGATCGCCGAGGCTGCATTGTCGCCACCGCCACCTGCGACGGGCGTGTCTTTCGGTATTCCCCAGCGGGCAGCGAGTTCAGGACGCAAGGTTGCGGAAACCTCGGACCCTTCGACGAGGC
>Ga0064014_10171_pt1 | contig 22386 bp, 20 predicted proteins | sample CrowatWCoCulture_2_FD_61584 | JGI IMG/M metagenome (GOLD analysis project Ga0064014, IMG submission 61584) | Marine cyanobacteria communities from the University of California, Santa Cruz, USA, analyzing cyanobacterial DNA methylation -... | ecosystem: Host-associated > Microbial > Bacteria >...
CGCCAATGCCCATGCTCGGCCACGATCCGCAGCGGCATATCACGCCGTGTAAATACCCAATCAATCCGGTGAGACAGCGAAGGGCCACGGCGCACGTTACCTTCGGACGCCTTGAGTGACACGAAACGAGGGAGGGGAAGGTTGGTTTCTTTCCCGCGAACGACATCGCACCACGCCATCTGCGCGGCAACGACCAACGCGGTCGAGGCTGGAAATAACTTTGAAAACGCCGATCACACCGCCGTCCTGCCTGTTTCGTCTTCAAATTGCACTCAATCGGTCCGGCCTCTCTTGTGCCGGTTGCCGTTCCTTGCCACTTTGCCATTCAACGCGGGTCTGTAAAAGATCGGGGAGGCGCGGAATGCCAACAGAACGCCTGAGTGTTGTCGTGACGCGACGCTTGCCGGAGGCCGTTGAGACTCGGATGACCGAGTTGTTCGATGTCGAGCTTCGTCCCTCGGACAAAAAAATGTCCCGAGACGAGCTTGCGCAGGCACTTCAGCGCGCCGACGTTCTTGTGCCGACGATCACTGACACGATTGATGCGCCGCTTTTGGCGCAAGCCGGAGAGCGGTTGAAGCTGATCGCAAACTATGGTGCCGGGGGTCGATCACATCGACGTCGCGACCGCCCGGCAACGTGGCATTCTTGTGTCGAACACGCCCGGTGTCATGACCGAAGATACGGCTGACATGACGCTTGCCCTGATCCTAGCAGTCGCGCGCCGGATTCCGGAAGGCCTGTCCGAGATGCAGGCAGGCGATTGGGTGGGCTGGTCGCCAACCGCTCATTTGGGTGGCCGCGTTGGCGGGCGGCGCTTGGGCATCCTTGGTATGGGGCGCATTGGCCAAGCGGTGGCGCGTCGCGCCCGCGCGTTTGGGATGCAGGTTCATTACCATAATCGCAAACGCCTCCGACCTGAGATCGAAGAAGAGCTTGAAGCGACCTATTGGGACAGTCTGGATCAAATGGTTAGCCGCGTTGACGTGCTATCGATCAACTGCCCCATACCCCATCTACCTTCCACCTGATGAATGCGCGGCGGCTCAAGCTGATGAAGCCGAGCGCAGTGTTGGTCAATACCTCTCGCGGGGAGGTGATTGACGAAAACGCCCTGACCCGAATGCTGCGCGCGGGAGAGATTGCGGGAGCGGGCCTTGATGTGTTCGAGCATGGGCATGAGATCAATCCCCGCCTGCGTGAATTGTCGAACGTCGTGCTGTTACCTCACATGGGGTCCGCAACCGTCGAAGGGCGCGCCGAGATGGGTGAAAAAGTGATTATCAATATCAAGACATTTGACGATGGCCATCGACCCCCTGATCTGGTCGTGCCGTCCATGACCTGACGGGTGTTTCTTTGCGCATTTGGCTGCTGATCGTCGCCATCGCCCTGTCTGCCTGCACACGGCCGATGACCGAGGCCGAGGTTGCGCTTGCGACAGACGTTTTTGGAGACGGGCTTGATACCGCGCCAGTTCGCATTGGCAAAGATATCGGACTGGCGCCTCCGCCACGGCGGGCCGAGGTCAGTGTTGAGGTGCGCCGCCCGGCTGAGGACCCGTGTGTGCGCGTTCCGACGCCACCGCGAAATGCGGCACCTCCAGCCTTTGCCGTTGGCAATTCGATCTACTTCTCTGGACAATTCTATTCCGTTGATGGTGGCTTTTTGTGGCCCGATGCCGTGCGCTTGCCGCACACCCTGATTCTCGTGCACGAATTGGTTCATGTGTGGCAGTGGCAAAACCGAGATCTGACAAATTACACCCCGTTCAAAGCCCTCTCGGAAGGGTTCTCCGGGGACGCCTATTTCTATGGTGCGGACGACGCCCCCGACCTTTTCAGATTTGGGTATGAGCAACAGGCGTCAATCGTCGAGGATTACCTTTGCTACCTGATCCTGAATCCTAGCGACCCAGTACTAGGTGACTTGCGCACACTGGTAGAACCGATGATCGATGTGGAGCGACTTGAGGCGAGCATCGATGCCGCACGGCGGCAGTGAATTTTGGTTTGGGCCGCACGCCAACCGGGTTAGGCTTGGTCGTATTTTGGAGATTCCCTATGCTTGATCGAGCCTTACTCGCCCTATCGTTGATCCTTGCCGCGAATTATGCAGCCGCCGATCCGCTCCCGTCTTGGGCTGAGACAGATGCCCGCGCTCGCATCATCGACTTTGTGGACTCAGTAACCAATGCGGGTAGCCCCGATTATGTAACCCCGGCGGATCGTGTGGCCGTTTTTGACAATGACGGCACGCTATGGGGCGAGCAGCCGGTGTATTTTCAGCTTATCTTTGCTGGTGATACTGTTCAGAAAATGGTCGATACCGATCCAGATTTTGCGTCAAGCGACGCGCTAAAGGCTGCCGCCGCAGGTGATTATCAGGCGTTGGCCGAGGGCGGCGAGGCGGCCATTATTGAGGTCGTGACGGCGACGCACTCCGGGTTGAGCGTTGATGATTTTCAGGCCAGCGTTGCCGACTGGATTGCAACCGCGCGCCATCCCACCACCGGCCTGCCTTACACCGGCATGACGTATCAGCCTATGGTCGAGCTATTGTCATATCTACGTGACGAGGATTTCAAGACTTACATCGTCTCTGGTGGGGGTCTCCATTTCATGCGCGTTTTTGCGGAAGAGGCTTACGGCATCCCACCTGAAAACGTGCTCGGGACGTACACGGAAACCTCGTATGAGGTCGTTGATGGCGTGCCGGTGATTTCAAAAGAACCGGCGATTGCCTTTGTCGATGACAAGGAAGGCAAGCCGATCAACATTGAGCGGACGCTCGGAAAGCGACCGATCCTTGCAGGCGGTAACTCTGATGGCGATTTTGCAATGTTGGAGTGGACAACCGCGGGCGAGGGGGCACGGTTAGGATTGATCGTGCATCACACAGATGCCGAACGCGAAGTGGCCTATGACTGTGACAGCCATATTGGAAGACTATGCGATGGTTTAGAGCAAGGGCCTGATCGCGGCTGGCTTATCATCGATATGGCCAATGATTGGGATCGGGTCTTTACCGGTGCTCGGTGAACGAGCTGGCATGACTGACGTGCGCGCTCGACCGGCCTTCTTGCACCTCGTTGTGTTGGAGCGGCACAGTCACCATCGGCGCAAGCGGTTCGCGGGTTAGCGAGGGTACGCCACCCCTAACCCCCACGCGAACCGGAGACGAATATGACAGAATTTTCGCAGATCCCTGTGTTGGATCTTGGACCGCTGATGCGCGGTGAAGACACTCAGGCCTTGGCCCGCGAATTTGCCGCTGCCTACGGCACCGTCGGGTTTGGCTATGTGATCGGCCACGGGATCGATCCCGCCCTGCGCACCGCCATTTTCGCGGCGTCGCGCCAGTTCTATCAGATGCCTGCTGCCGAAAAAGAGGCGATCGCGCTCGATCGCAGTCACCGTGGCTATATTGCAATAAATACCTCAACAGACGTCAATTCCGACTTGGCCGAGGTCACCAAACCCAACCAGTCCGCGTCGTTCATGATGATGCGCGAAGATGAAGCTGCCGACCCCGGCGTCTATCTGTCCGGCCCCAATCAATGGCCGGAACTCGAAGGATTTCGCGAGGTTTGTGAAGCCTATGTCGCACAGATGACGGTTCTTGGTCAGAGGTTGATGGCACTTGCGTTAGAAGCATTGGAGGTGACGGACCGATCGATCCTCTCTGCATTTGTCACCCCGACGACTTGGCTGCGCCTTCTGCATTATCCTCCGCAACCACCGCAATCTCCGGACGATCTATACGGTTCGGCGCCGCACAAGGATTTTGGGTGCCTGACGCTTCTTGCCCAGGATGACTTTGGCGGGCTTCAAGTTCAGACCCCGCAAGGCCATTGGGTCGATGCGCCGCCGAGGCCGAACGCCTTTGTGGTCAATGTGGGGGACATGCTCCATGCGATGTCAAACGGGCGCCTCTTATCGACGCCACACCGCGTGATAAACACCTCAGGTCGAGAGCGTTACTCAGTCCCTTTTTTCTTCGATCCGCATGTTTCTACCCGGATCGCACCCTTACCCGGAACAGGAGATCCGCGGTTTAGGCCCGTAGAGTTCGGGTCATTCCTGCGGTCAGAGCTCGAAGCAGGTTATGACGCGCACAAATCCGATAGTGCGGATTAGGCAACCGGCATGCAGGCGACAAGTCTGCGTCGGTTTCGACCCATCATGGGTCGTCTGAACCGTGCGGAAATCCGGTGCCTTTGGCACATTGCACGCGGTCAAGTTACGCGCTGGGAGGGTCCCAAATGAAAACGCATGTCAAAGCACTGGTGGTCGGCGGTGGCGCCGTCGGAACCTCCATCGCCTATCACCTCGCGCGCGCGGGTTGGAAGGACGTCATGCTTTTGGAGCGAGATGAACTGACCAGTGGGTCGACTTGGCACGCAGCCGGTCTCCTGCCGTATTTCAACATGAGCTATGCCACGACCCACATCCACGACTATTCGATCAAGTACTACAAAACGCTTGAAGAAGAGACGGGCCTGAACCCTGGTTTTTCCGTCGTGGGCAATCTGCGGATGGCGCAGACACAAGACCGCATGGATGAGTATATGCTTTACGCGTCCACGGCTGAGACTTGTGGCGTTCCCTATGAATGGATGACGCCCGCGCAGATCAAGGATCGTTGGCCGCTCGTGCGTACCGATGATTTGAAGGGTGCGATTTATCACCCGACAGATGGGTACATTAACCCGGCAGACGTAACGCAAGCGATGGCCAAGGGCGCGCGGCAACATGGCGCTGTGATAGAACGTAAGTGGCAGGTCGACGGATATCATTGGACAGGCGATCATTGGGACGTCACCGTCACCAAGATGATCGAAAAGGGGGGGAACCTGATCCCCTCTGATGAGCAGATGGTTATCCACGCCGAACATGTTGTGACGGCCACGGGGAACCATTCACAGCGCACCGCCCAGCTTTTGGGGATCAAAATTCCGGCTATTCCGGTCGAACACCAATACATCGTCACCGAACCCGACCCAGCATTGGTTGAATACCGCAAGACGATGCCAGAACACCCGGTTCTGCGTGATGCAGATGCCAAATGGTATGTGCGCGAAGAGCGTGGGGGATGGATTCTCGGCCCTTACGAATACGGCGCTCCGGCGCGTTTCGAATACGCGGTCCCAGACAGCTTCCGCGCGGATTTGTTCCCGCTCGACCTGGAGCGCATTGAAGAAGAATACATGTCCATGATCCACCGTATTCCGTCCTCGGAAACGGCGGGTCTCAAAGACGACTATAACGGGCCGATTTGCTACACGCCTGACGGCAACCCGCTTCTTGGGCCAGCGCCCGGTTTGCGAAATATGTGGCTGGCCGAGGGCTTTTCCTTTGGCATCACGGCTGCAGGCGGCACGGGGTATTACCTTGCACAGCTTATGGTCAACGGCGAGGCCGAGATCGACATGGCAAGCCTCGACCCCAAACGGTACGGGTCCTGGATGACGACCGAATACGCCATGCGTAAGAACGAGGAATGCTATTCCCACGTCTATATCCTGCACCATCCCGACGAAGAGCGTGAGGCCTGCCGCCCGCTTAAGACCGCTCCGGCGTATGATCGGCAAAAGGCACTGGGCGCGCAGTTTGGTCAAGTCAACGGGTGGGAGCGTCCCAACTACTATGGCCCAATCGATGCGCCTGACAGCTTCGACCATGATGCGCGTAGTTTTCGTCGGGGGGGCTGGTGGCAATACGCCCACGATGAAGCCAAAGCCATCCGCGAAGGTGTCGGCCTGATCGATGCATCAGCCTTCACCAAGCATATGGTGAGCGGTCCTGGTGCAACGGCATTTCTTGACCACTTCACTTGCAACAAGCTTCCGCGCGTTGGGCGGATCAATCTGACTTACGCGCTCACCTCCGCCGGAACGACGCGCACTGAATATACGATCGTCCGCATTGCCGAGGACGAATACTACCTGATATCTGCCGGTGCCTGGCAAGCGTATGACAGCGATTTCCTGCGCAAAGCGGCTCAGGATCATATGGCGGCGGGCGGCGAATATGTAACCGTCTCGGACGTGACGGGAATGTGGGGCGTCTTTGCCATCGCCGGGCCAAAATCCCGCGATGTCATGGGCAAGCTGATCCGCGATGCAGACCCGGGAACGGCTTTGTCTAACAAGCGCTTCCCTTGGCTCTCGATGCGCCAGATCGAACTGGGGATGTGTCCGGTAAAGGCGGTGCGTGTGGCATATACAGGCGAACTGGGTTGGGAATTGCACCACCCGATGGAGATGCAGACGTATCTCTGGGATCAGTTGCTGGAAGCGGGTGAAGAGCACGGGCTCAAGCTTGTTGGCGCGCGCGCGCAAAACTGGCTTCGGCAGGAGAAAAGCTATCGCGCATTCGGGACTGAACTTGGACGCGATGCGACGCCGCTTGAAGCTGGTCTGGACCGTTTTGTCGATCTTGAGAAGGACTTTGCCGGCAAGTCTAAGATGCTGGAGACGGGAATGCGCTCCAAGTGCGTGACACTTCTTATAGAGGGACCAGACGACGCCGACCCTTGGGGGCGCGAGGTGCTTTACGATGGGGACACGCGGGTTGGACGTCTGACATCCGGTGGGTACTCCGTGCACTTCGGCAAGTCCATCGGGATGGGCTATGTTACCCCTGACCGTGCCCAGCCAGGGACAAAGCTCATGGTCAAGATGTTTGATAAGCTGTGGTCAGCAGAGGTCGTCGAAGATAGCCCATACGACCCGCGAAACGCCACGATCCGCATCGACGGATGAGCAACTTGGCCGCGTCCGAGGCGCGGCCACAATTGCCGTCAAGTTGTCCACAGAATCGGTTCCGGACCGCGAACGATTGCCGTTGATTCAGGCCATCCGTTAACAGGATCGCAGAGAATCCGCTGCATTTTGGGGGTTCATTCGCCGTTTCAACATGACGTGACCCTAATTCAGACACATTTGCCGCCAACTCTGGTTAATCGGTGAGGACGATGTTCAGTAGGACGCGGGACTGATGACTATTGTGGCAAAAATTGCTGAGACTAAGGGGTTCGGTCAGGCCGGGGCACTTGGGCTTGGCGCAGGGGCAAATCTGAGAACACCGTGCGGCGACCGCCGGGTCGACAACTTGCGCCCTGGTGACCTGGTCGTCACGCGAGACAATGGTTTGCAGCCCGTACGCTATGTCTGGAGCCAAACGTTCAGCGCGGCAGAGGTTGCAGCAGACCCGTCTCTGGCGCCCATCCATTTCAAATCTCGCGCCGTGGGCCCGATGATGCCCCAGCGTGGTGTGACCCTTGGTGGCGCGCATCGCGTTCTGGTGCCCGGTTGGAAGCTTGAGAACGTCGATGATTGCACCAACTGCCTTATGGCAGCACGCGATCTGGTCGGTGCGCATGATGAAAGCTATTCGGATCGTATCCACGGTGATGTGACCTATTATCATGTCCTTTTCGACCGGCATCAGGTCTTTACGGCCAATGGTCTGCCGGTGGAGAGCTTTCTGCCATCTCCTGTCGCGATGTCCGCGATGGGACATGAGGCGACCGATCGCATCACCGAGATATTTCCTGAGCTGTTGAGATCGCCATCGTCCTATCCCCCGGCGGAGTATCCAACGCCGGATCGGGCGATGTTTCTTGCCGATGCGGCCTGACCGGTCGCACGTTCCAACTGTGTCTTGAATTGGCTAAGCTTCCGGCGTGACTTCATTGCGGGTCACGTATCTTGGGAGTTTTGATCGATGATTTCGACCGAATTTGACGCAGTAACTTCAATCCTGTCCGTGACCATGACTGGTGAAATTACGGCGGAGGAATACCGTGATGTATTGATCCCAGCCATTGACGCGGCAACCGCCGATGGCGCGCGGGTCAAGATGCTGGCGGCGTTGCCCGAGGGGATCAGCGGCTTTTCCGCAGGCGCGGCCTTGGAGGACGCGCGCATGGGGCTCAAGCACTGGAGCGGCTTTGATCGCGTCGCAGTGCTGGCTGATGCGGGTGCTCTGACGGGCGCCCTCCATTTCTTTAGCGTCCTAATGCCTTGCCCGGTTAAGCCTTTCCCCGTCGATCAAGCTGACGATGCCCGCCGTTGGCTTGAGGAATCCTTGGGTGCGATTCATCAGACGGACTTGGGCGAAGGCGTTCTGCACGTACAGTTTGTGGGCCAACTTGATCGCGCCGCTTATGAGGGCGAGGGCGGTGACATCGATCAATTCATTCGCAAGAACTCCCGCTTTCGGTTGATCGTGGACCTCCGCGAATTTGATGGCTGGCAAGGCATTGGCGGACTAACGGAACACATCAAAACGCTCAAAGGTCGCGCGGCTTTGGTGGAACGCGTGGCCATCGTTGCCGGGGCGGACTGGCACAAGATGGTCGCGGGTGTCGGGCGCCATATGCTGAAGGCCGAAGTCGAGGTTTTTGAGAACTTTGATGCGGCCAAAGACTGGGTGTCGAGTTAGCGGAACCGGTCAGGGGCGAGCGCGGCGCAGATCTCTGCTGGCAGTGTACGCGTGCTGCCACCCGCAATTTGAGCAAGCAGGTCTGACGCTGCCGGGGCGGTTTGAAAACCGTACCCACCTTGCCCCGCAAACCACCAAAAGCTCGGGCTAGCTGGGTCCGGCCCAATGATCAGAGAGCGGTCGGGGGAAAACGTCCTCAACCCCGCCCATGTGGTAATCACCCGGGTCACAGGCGTCGTCACGTGATCTTCGTACCGTGCTAGCCCCTCTGCAATCACCATATCCTCTGCCCACGCGTCATGCGGCTCGACCAAGTCTTCCTCTGCCGGTGATACGAGCAGCGCCCCAGCGTCGGGCTTGGCATACCAAGTCTCTCCAAGCCCCATCACCATTGGCCAATGGTTGACATCGTGACCTTCGGGCGCGGGAAGGCGTGCCATCGAGCGTCTGCGCGGTTCTAGTCCAATGGGGGCAATTCCCGCCATCTCGGCAACACGGTCGGCCCACGCACCGGCGGCATTGATAACATTGTGCGCCGCAATGTCTTCGTCAGCTGTCTCAACAACCCAATGATCCCCTGAACGCCGAATGGATACGACGCTGTTTCCAGTCTTGATCTCGGCCCCCCGCGACCTGGCGTCGCGTACTAAGCTTTGGATCAGCCGATCAGTATCCAGATCCCAGGCATCCGCGTCATAGGCTGTGAAACCCACCACACCAGGGTCAAGGATCGGGACCATCTGAAAAGCGCGCTCCCGATCTAGAGGAGCAAGCGCCATTGCATCGGCATCGCGTTTGGCCTGATCCTCTTCTCCGAAACGCGCGACCATCAAAAAACCACGTGGGCTCAGAATGCCTCCGAAAGCGGTCTCGTGGTGCTCACGGCTGGCGCGGTTCAATTCGATGGTCGATGCCAGCCCATAGTTCTCTTCAAACATTGCGGCTGACCGGCCAGAAGCGTGATATCCAAGGCTCGTCTCGGTCTCGAGCAACGTGACCGAGCCAAGATTTGACAAACGCGCCGCGGCCGAAACGCCGGCAATGCCGCCACCGATGATAACAAAGTCCCTCATGCCCCGTACCTAAGCACCGATGCGCAGGATTGTCTTGTGCCGGATTTACTCCGTCATGATCGACAGCACCCGCTGCCCGCCATCAACGGCAAGGTGCCCATGCCCAAAGCCGACCGGGATCATCACCGCAAAGGCTGGCTGACCGAGCCGCCAACCGGAAGCCTTCAGAAATTCAAAGGCTGGTGCGCGCATGTTCGGGCGTACGTCTCCGCGTCGCAACGGCCCAGCTTCGAAGATCACGCGATCTTCCTTGATGGTGCGCAAGACGGCTAATTCATCAAGCGTTTCAGGGTCCACCGCGGTCGGGTCATCAGACAAGATCACAAAATCAGCGAGCTTGCCCATTTCGATTGATCCTTTCTGATCATCCTCGAAATGCTGATAGGCGGGCCAGATCGTCATCGCCTTGAGCGCTGTCATAACGTCAACACGCTGATGCGGCCCAAGGATATCGCCCGAGCGTGTTCGCCTCGTAACGGTCGCGTCGAGCACGCGCATGGAGTTGGGGAACGCGACAGGTGCATCATGATGCGACCCGAAGATCATACCGCGTTGACGCAACCATCCAGTGGGCGAGATGTTCTCGGCGTTCACTGGACCAACTGTAAAGTCGCGGTGCCAATCGCCCCAGTAAAACGTGTGCATCGGGAAAAGCGATGGGAATACATCAAGTTTCTGTATCTTATCGACCTGATCCTCGCGCAAGAATTGCCCGTGGATCAGGACCGGACGTCGATCTGCTTTGCCAAGCTTGGCTTCCGCCGCTTCTATCCCGGCCAGAAGCAGGTCTGACGCGGCCTCACCATTCGCGTGCGTTAGGATTTGAATATCGTTTTCAAACGCCCATTCAATCGCGTCCAGAACCTGTTCGTTGGTCGCAGCCGCGTATCCGGCATATCCCGGTGGATAATCGCCAACCGGCTTGAAGTAGGGTCGGTCGCGCCACGCCGTGAAGCCCTGAGGCGATCCATCAATGGTCAGCTTTGCTCCACCCACGCGCACGCGATCCTCGTAGGTGCGAGAGACGTTCTCAGCGATCACATCGCGGTTTACCAGCACGTCAGGGTAGATGACCATGTCGACGTCCAGACCACCTTCGGCGGCGACCTTGCGCACAGCGTCAATCGTTGATCCGGTCGCGCGGCCTTCCTGCACGGTCGTATAGCCGAACCGCGCCCACAGATCGGGACCGGCCCGTGCAAAGGCCTCCAGGCCCTCTTGCCCCAGCCCACCAAGAAGCTGACCAAGCACCAAGAAGAAGGCATTCTCTTCGAGCACCCCGTCAGGCTCGCCAGCATCGTCAAATCGGATAATGCCTCCCGGTAGTGCCTCACTTTCAGATGTGATCCCGGCGGCTGCCAACGCAGCAGAATTGGCAGCTCCAAAATGGCCGGACTGGTGGACAATCATGATCGGGGTCTCGGTCGACACTTGATCAAGATCGTCGCGCGTTGGATGCCGCAGTTCAGCCAACTGAGATTGATCATAGCCAAATCCGATGATCAGGCTGACCTGATCGACGATCTCAGCGTTGTCCTCGGTCCAGACGTTCAGCGTCTCAACAAGGCTTGGAATATCCGTCACATCGCCATCGGGCGGGGCCAGAAGGTTGGCGGACATCGCCTGAAGCCCACCCATCACGGCATGCCCATGGCTGTCGACGAACCCCGGCAGCATAGTGCGGCCATCAAGGTCAATGATTTCAGTTTCGGGTCCCTGAAACGCCATAAGATCAATCAGATCCCCGACCGCCAGAATACGTCCATCCTTGGTCGCGACGGCTTCGACAAGCGGTTGCGCATCATTGATGGTCAGGATCGGACCGCCTTCATAGATACGGTCAGCAACATCTTGCGCAGATGCGGCAAACGGCATTGCAAGGATGAGAGACAGAGCGAAAGCACGCATTCAGGACCTCCAAATCCGGATGTGAGCCCAGCATGCCTCGAAAGTCGTGATTCTCAATGCGGCAAATTCGGTTTCAGTGAACTGGACGGCGCCCAAATCAAGGATTGGCCTGAACAATCGGCGGGTTATTCTTGTCGCGTGATCACATCATCAGGAGAGGCATATGGCAGCGTCTGAAGAGAGGCCCAATCACGCGCGGGAAGCAGATCGCGAGTCCCTGTTCCTTGAAATTCTGACGTCGAGCAAGGTCGAAGTCTCGGACGAGGCCATGGCCTATTTCCTCAAACATCCCGATGAGGTCGATGAGGTAACCGCCGCCACACGGGTGCACCGGTTCTTTCTTTGGGCGGGGATCGGGGTGGGGATGATAGCCGTTGCTCTGTCAAAACTGATCGCCTTGCTTCCGCTCGAGGATTATCTCGGCACGGGCGGAGAAGAGTTTGTTGTCGATATCGTCTTCGAGGGCGGCGTGGCGCTTATTGGTGTGGCGTTGACCGCGTATTTCATGGGCGTCTTGCTGAATAAACAGCAGGAGCGCGCGGTGGCCTTTAGGAAGGAAATTCGGCGCAGGCTCGCAGAAGAAGCGAGTTAAAAAAAACGGCCAGCAACGCGTGTGCTGGCCGAAATGGTTTTGTAGTGCGGAAGGCTTAGCCCGGAATGTCGCCGGTTACGCCTTCGATGTAAAAGTTCATGCCCGCGAGGGTGCCGTCATCGGCAACTTCACCTTCGGCCAGCCATGCACTGCCGTCCTGCTTGTTGATCGGGCCGGTGAACGGGTGATACTCACCGCTGCGCATGGCTTCGATCAGGGCGTTGGCTTCGGCCTGAAGCTCTGCCGGAACTTTGTCCGTCATCTCACCCAGTTCAACCATGCCGGTCGAAATGCCGTCCCACGTATCAACGCTTTCCCATGTGCCGTCGATGACGGCCTGGGTGCGGGCGATGTAGTAAGGTGCCCAGTTGTCGATGATCGACGACACGCGGGGGCCATCTTTGTACTCAGCCATATCGGATGCCTGACCAAAGCCGATGACACCGTCAAAACCTTCAGCGGCGGCAAGTGGTGCCGTCGAGTCGGTGTGCTGAAGGATCACGTCAGCGCCCTGTTCGATCAAAGCTGTCGCAGCATCTGCTTCTTTTGCAGGGTCGAACCATGTGTAGACCCAGATCACGTTGAACTCGACATCAGGGTTTACGCGGGACGCATGCAGGTAGGCCGAGTTGATGCCGCGGATCACTTCCGGGATCGGAAAGGACGCGATGTAGCCAACTTTGTTGGTCTTCGTCATCTTGCCCGCGATATGGCCCTGAACGGCGCGACCTTCGTAGAAGCGTGCGGAGTAGGTCGACACGTTGTCGGCGCGCTTATAGCCGGTCGCATGCTCGAACTTCACATCCGGGAACTTCTCGGCCACGGCGACGGTCGGGTCCATGTACCCAAATGACGTGGTAAAGATCAGGTCGGCCCCACCAAGCGCCATCTGAGTGATCGCGCGCTCAGCATCCGCACCTTCAGGAACGCTTTCCTGATATACCGTCTCAACAGAGTCACCAAAGTGCTCTTCCACGGCAAGACGGCCTTGGTCGTGCTCATAGGTCCAGCCGCCGTCACCAATCGGTCCGACATAGATAAAGCCAACCTTGGTCTTGTCCTGCGCCATCGCGGCACCGGCCAGACCCAACGCAAAGGCGGCGCCGGTCAGTAGTGTTTTCATCTTCATGAGAATCTCCCCAGGTTTTCGTCTCATCATATTGGCCTCAGTGTGAGGCGTGGAAACTTCGTCCCAACGAAGCCGGTGCGCCAAGAGCGGCGCGGCCTCGACCCGCTGAGATCAACACAAGCACGAGAATGGTTATCAGGTATGGCGACATCGACAAGTATTCGGCCGAGACCCGCGACCCCTGCGGCTTGCAGGTTTAACTGCAAAACAGTCACACCGCCGAAAAGATAGGCACCGATCAAAACCCGCCACGGACGCCATCCGGCAAAAACAACAATGGCCAGTGCGATCCATCCGGCGCCTGCCGTCATGCCTTCGGTCCATTGCGGAACGCGGATCAGGCTGAGGTACGCCCCGCCAAGGCCAGCACAGGCCCCGCCGAATGCAATTGCGGCAAGGCGTACGGCGATTACGTTATATCCCAGCGCATGCGCGGCATCGTGGCTTTCGCCAACGGCGCGCAGAATCAATCCCGCGCGGGAGTATTTGAGGAACGCCCAGATACCAGCAACCAACCCGAGCGAGACATAGACCATCCAGTCATGCCCAAAGATAATCGGACCCACGACGGGAAGGTCCGCCAAGGCATCGGGGAAAAGGCCACCTGTCAGTGGTGGGCGCACGCCGACATAGTCCTGACCCAGCAGCGAAGAGATACCGAGACCAAACAGCGTCAGGGCAAGACCCGTCGCCACCTGATTGGACATCAGGTACTGCGTCAGAATTCCGAAAAGCATCGACAAGAGCGCGCCACCAATTGCGGCGGCGAGGAATCCGATAACCGGGCTGCCAGTCTCAACCGCAATCGCAAATCCGCAAATCGCACCCGTGATCATCATTCCCTCAACCCCGAGGTTAAGCACGCCAGCTTTCTCAACCACGAGCTCGCCCAGAGCCGCCAAGAGGATTGGCGTGGCCGCAACCATAAGAGATGCGATCAGCAGAACGGGGTTGATTGCAGACAGATCCATTACGCAGCCTCCGCCCGACCAAACCGGATGCGATAATTCGTCAGAACGTCTCCGGCGAGAAGGAAGAACAACAGCATCCCTTGGAATGCTTGAATGGCCGCAGCGGGGAGGCCAAGTTGCGCCTGTGCTGCCTCCCCACCGATATAGGTGAGCGCCATCAGAAGCCCGGCGAGCAGTATGCCGATGGGATGGAGGCGACCGAGAAACGCGACGATAATGGCGGTGAAGCCATAGCCCACGTTGAAATCGATGCTGATCTGACCGGCCGGCCCTGAAACCTCAAAAAGACCCGCCATGCCGGCCAGCGCGCCCGAAATGCCGAAGCACAGAAGAACCAAGCGTGTCGGGTTAACGCCCGCAAACCGCGCTGCACGCGGGGCCTCGCCTGTAAGTCTGATCTGAAACCCAAGGATGTGGCGCGCCAAAACTATGTAGGCAAAGATCACGGCGATAAACGCCGCAACGACGCCCCAGTGCATGCCCGTACCCGCAATCAGTTCAGGGTTATACGCCGCCGGAAAGTCGCGGAAGTTCCGGCTTCCCGGAAAGCCTTGCCCGTCGGGGTTTTGCAGAAGCCCCGTCGACATTGAGGCCAAGATGTTTTCGGCCACGTAGACGAGCAGCAGCGACACAAGGATTTCATTGGTGTTAAACGCGACCCGCAACACACCCGGGATCATCGCCCAGAGGAACCCACCCAAAGCTCCGCCGAACACCATAAGCGGGTAGATCCACCACGCATCGAGCGGGAAGAAGGCGAGGCCCAATCCAGCCCCGACAACAGCGCCGATGATGTATTGACCCTCTGCGCCGATGTTCCAGATGCCAGCTCGGAAGCCCAAGGACAGACCGATTGCGATCAGGATCAGCGGTGCCGCCTTAACCAGAAGCTGCCCGCGATAGTAGAACGCAAACTCACCTAGGATTGGGTCGTAAAAGATGACCTTGATCGCCTCGACCGGGTTCTTGCCCAGTGCGGCGAACATGATCCCACCTGCGATCATCGTAACCAGAACCGCTAACAGAGGCGTGGCCAGCGACCACGCGCGTGAGGGTTCGGGGCGTTGGATCAGGGAAATCACGCGACCGCCCCCAAATCATGCGCACCGCCCATCATCAGGCCGATCTCGTCCACGGTCAGCCCTTGGGTGTCGCGGGGTGGAGTCAGACGACCTTCGTTGAGCGCTGCGAACCGGTCCGAAATCTCCATCAACTCATCGAGGTCCTGACTGATCACAACGACGGCGGCCCCCTCAGCCGCCAGATCGAGCAACGCTTGCCGGATCGACGCCGCAGCGGACGCGTCGACACCCCAGGTTGGTTGGTTGACGATCAGGATCTTGGGTGACTGAAGGATCTCGCGGCCCACAACAAATTTCTGCAGATTTCCCCCTGACAGTGACCGCGCCGCATGGGTCGGTCCGGGCGTCCGCACGTCAAAGCGACCAATGACATCCTCTGCAAATGTCCGCGCGGCACCCCAATTGATGAAGCCGTTGGAGGTGAGGGACTTTCGCACGCGTCCGGTCAGAACCGCGTTCTCCGTCAGGCTCATATTCGGTGCGGCGGCATGGCCAAGACGCTCTTCTGGTGCAGCCAGCAACCCTAGCGCGCGGCGTTCGTTGGGGCGCATCGCGCCGAGTGGCGTGTCTCCCATGACGATCGCGTCCGGAGCACTGCCAATCTCACCGGAAAGCGCCATCAGAAGCTCGTCCTGACCATTGCCAGCCACACCGCCGATGCCCAAAACTTCGCCCTCGTGCACGTCGAGCGCCACGTCTTTCAGGCTCGTGCCAAATTGGGATGCCGATTTGGCCGACAGCCCTTTGATGGAAAGCGCCACTGGTCCCTTCGGCTTTGCCTCTCGCGATGGGGTGTGAAGGCTCATCCCGACCATCATCTCTGCCAACTCACGCGCCGATTTCTCGCGCGGGTCACAGCGCCCGACAACTTTTCCAAGCCGAAGGATCGTCGCGGCGTCACACAGGCTGCGGATTTCCTCCAGCTTGTGCGAGATATAGAGGATCGCCGTCCCTTCGCTCTGCAACTTGTGCAAGGTCGCGAACAGGATTTCGACCTCTTGTGGCGTCAGAACACTGGTTGGTTCGTCCATGATCAAGAGCTTGGGGTCCTGCAAAAGGCACCGCACGATCTCAACTCGCTGACGTTCACCGGCACTCAGATCACCAACCAACCGACCGGGGTCCAGCGGCAAGCCATAGGCCTCGGACACGTCTTTAATGCGCTTTGCCAATTCTCGCTGCGGTGGCGGGTTTTCCATCCCAAGCGCCACGTTCTCGGCCACATCAAGTGCGTCAAACAGCGAAAAGTGCTGAAACACCATCGCAATACCGGTCTCACGCGCCGCATGCGGAGAGGCAGGGGCATATGCCGCGCCATTATAGGTGAGCGCGCCCGCATCAGGTTTCACCAGCCCGTAGAGCATTTTGACGAGCGTTGACTTGCCCGCGCCATTCTCGCCCAACAGCGCGTGAACTTCGCCCGGCATGATCTGAAACGAGACATCATCATTGGCGACAACACCGGGATAGGCCTTGGTCAGGCCGTCAATCTTCAGAAGTGGTATCGTCCCCGTCACCCAGCGGCGTCCTTTGCGGATCTCATTGCAGCCGAGGGTTTTAGTAGCGCGGCAGCTACCCCGACCGCAATGGCCTGTGGATGCTTGCCCAAGCTTCTGTCCCCGATTGGGCAGACAATGCGGTCAATTTGAGCATCCAAATGCCCCAAAGCGCGAAGACGTTTGCGAAAGCGCGCCCATTTGGTTGCGGACCCAATCAGGCCGGCTTTCGCAAATCCGTGTGACAAGACCGCATGACACAGCTCCAGATCGAAAGCGTGTGAGTATGTCAGGATCAGGTGTTCGGCATTCGGTGGGGCGTATTTCACGACGCTTGCGGGGTCGGCGGCCACAAGCTTGGTGACACTCGGCGGCATGTGTTCGGGAAAACGAGCCTCACCCGTATCGACCCAAGTGATTTCAAAGTCTGGCAGGTCCGCCAAAACTCCCACAATCGCACGCCCCACATGGCCCGCGCCATAGAGCCAGAGGGGACGGGTTGGCCGCGTCACAGGTTCAATCATCCAGCCGTCCAAGATGCCGGGATCTATTTGCGCCCCCCGGTCGCGGTGCTGGCCAATCGCACGATGCACAGAAAGCGGCATTTGTTCTGTGCCGCCGGGCAAAGGGCGGGCAATGACGTCGTCTCCAATCGTCGTAAGCCGCGCGGAATCCCAGATCTCAGTCAAAAGGGTGACACTACCGCCGCAACATTGGCCCATGGATGGCCCAAGCGCATGCCGCTCCAGGCGGTGTTGCCCCAAGCGTGCACGACGGGCTGCTTCAAACTCCAACGTCCCACCGCCGATGGTGCCGTCCTGTCCGTCGCCCCAGACGATCATGGATGCACCGACCTCGCGAGGTGTTGAGCCTGCGATATCAGCGACGACAACCCGCGCGACTGGGCCATGCAAGCCGATCAATTCCGCAAGTCTATCGCGATCAAAACTCATGCGTCTTGCAGCCTTTGAACGGCGCGCAGGATCTGTTCCGGCGTCGCGGGTGCCTGCAGGTCCGGATAATCCTTGCCGCAGGCAGCGACAGCATCCGACAAAGCCAGAAACGCCGAGATCCCCAACATAAACGGCGGCTCACCCACAGCCTTAGAGCGATAGACGGTGTCTTCCGTGTTCTCTCCGCTCCAGAGGTTCACATTGAAGATGTCGGGTCGATCTGAACAGGCCGGAATTTTGTAGGTCGACGGCGCATGCGTGGTCAGCCGGCCTTTGTCGTTCCAAACCAGTTCTTCCATCGTCAGCCACCCTGCGCCCTGCACATAGGCGCCTTCGATCTGACCGACGTCGAGCGCGGGGTTTAGCGAAGCGCCGCAATCATGCAGAATGTCGGTCCGAAGAATGCGGTTCTCGCCGGTGAGCGTGTCGATCACGACTTCTGTCACGGCACAGCCATAGGCAAAGTAGAAGAAAGGCCGACCTTCCCCTTTGATGCGATCCCAGACGATCTTGGGGGTCTTATAGAACCCCGTCGACGACAGGCTGATCCGCGCCATGTAGGCGTCCTTCACCACATCGGTGAAGGGCACGGCTTCTTTTCCGACATGTACCATTCCATTCTGAAACTTCACCTTGGAGGGCTTGGTTTGATGTCGTTCGGCCACAAACTCCGCCAACCTGTCGCGGATTGTGTCACAGGCAGCCTGAACCGCCATCCCGTTCAGATCCGAACCAGACGACGCCGCCGTGGCCGAGGTGTTAGGCACCTTCGCAGTATCCGTTGCGGTGATCTTGATGGCCTCAAGCGGCAGTCCAAACCGGCTGGCGGCAACTTGAGCCACCTTTTGAAACAGGCCCTGACCCATTTCGGTGCCGCCGTGGTTCAGATGTACTGATCCGTCCTGATAGATATGAACCAGCGCGCCCGCTTGATTGAGATGGGTCAGCGTGAAGCTGATCCCGAACTTTACTGGTGAGAACGCGATCCCCTTTTTCAGGATCGGGTTGTCGGCGTTCCAGGCCTCAACCGCCGTCCGGCGCTCGTGATACTCTGACGTCTGTATCAGCCGCTCGGTCATTTCGTGTAGGATGAAATCCTCGACCGCCATGTGATAGGGCGTGGTCTGCGGTTCGGGCTTCCGCTTCTTCTTTTTCTTCTTTCCAACCGCCTCAAGCTCGGCTGTCATCGCAGCGGCTGGCGCATTCGAGACGTAATAATTCGCCTGCCGCACCTCCAATGGGTCGCGTTTGAGGTGATGGGCGATGTGATCCATCACCCGTTCAATCCCGACCATGCCTTGAGGGCCGCCAAAGCCGCGATAGGCCGTGTTGGACTGCGTATTGGTTTTCAGCCGGTGGGATTCGATCCGCACATTGGGCAGGAAATACGCGTTGTCGGCATGCAACATGGCGCGATCGGCGACAGGTAGGGACAGATCCTGGGCCCAGCCACACCGCACATAGTGTTTGAAATCAACGCCTTGAATGATCCCATCTTCGTCGACACCTACCCGGTAGTCGACGCGGATTTCATGGCGTTTGCCGGTGATCTCCATATCGTCGTCGCGGTCATAGCGCATCTTGACCGGACGCCCGGTTTTCGCGGCGGCAATGGCGCAGATACAGGCCAGTGCGTTACCTTGGCTCTCTTTGCCGCCAAACCCGCCGCCCATGCGCCGCACTTCGACACGCACCGCGTTCATCGGAACGCCCAGTGCATCGGCGACTTTGTGCTGTATTTCTGTCGGATGCTGCGATGAAGAGTGAACGATCATGTCGCCCCCCTCTTGTGGAAGCGCCAGCGCTGCCTGTCCTTCGAGATAGAAATGCTCTTGGCCGCCGACGTCCAGCCGACCTTCGATGATGTGCTTGGCGGACGTGATCGCTTTGTCTGCGTCACCTTTGCCATAGATCCGAGGCCCGTCTTCGAACCGGCTATCGGCGCCGAAAGCGTCGTCAATCGTCAGCAGGGCGGGGCGTTCTTCATAGCTCACGACTGCAAGGCGCGCGGCCTTCCGCGCGGTATGGTGCCCGGTTGCAATCACCGCAAAGATCGGCTGACCCACATAATGGACCGTATGGTCTGCCAGGAGCGGTTCATCATGCGCTGAGGGCGAGACGTCATTGGCAAAAGGAAGGTCGTCCGCAGTCAAAACCGCCACGACCCCCGGTGCGGAGCGAACCGCCTCGAGATCCAGATGGCTTATTTCTCCGTGCGCAACGGTCGAACATCCGAACGCAACATAAAGCGTGCCAGTAGGCGTCGGAATATCATCGACGTAGCGCGCAGCCCCCACTGACATGCAAAGGGGCGGCATCGTGGGGGAGGGGTTTGGCAACGCTCATGGCCGCACCTCCAACACGCGCGTCGCTGCTCCGAGGTCTTCCAACAAGTATCGCGTCAACATGTTGCGCGCGGTGTCTAACCGGTAGCTTGCTGAGGCCCGCATATCGTCCAAAGGTTGGAAATCATCTGCCCAGAGATCCCAGACTGCGCCAATCGCATCAGCCTCCCAACGCTGGCCGACAAGGCCGGCTTCGACGGTGCACGCACGCTTGGGCGTACCGGCCATACCGCCAAAGGCGATCCTTGCTTCAGTCACGACGCCATTTTCAACGCCAATCGAAAAACACCCGCAAACCGCAGAGATGTCTTGATCAAAGCGCTTCGATAGCTTGTAGCACTTCAGCCGATCCTCCTGTCGGGGGATCGTGACGGCTTCGACAAACTCGCCCGGCGCGCGGTCCTGCTTGCCGTATTCGATGAAAAAGTCCTCAAGCGCGATCTCGCGTCGCGTGTCACCTTTGCGCAGGTGCAGCCGGGCCCCAAGCGCAATCAGCGCCGGTGGGCTGTCTCCGATGGGCGAGCCGTTCGCGATGTTGCCGCCGACGGTCGCAGCGTTTCGCACCTGAATCGACCCATAGCGGCGGATGAGTTCTGCGAAGTCCGGATGGTAGGGCGCTATTGCATCGCCCAAATCGGTAAGTGTCATGCCCGCACCGATGCGAATGCTGGCGTCACTCAACTCGAAGGACTTGAGGTCCTCAATGCGATTGAGAAAGGCCACGGGCGTTAGCTCTCGCATCCCTTTGGTCACCCAAAGACCGACATCCGTCGCGCCTGCGACCAGCGTTGCATCAGGGTGTTGCGCGTACCATGTGGCCAATTCATCCGCGTCGCGCGGGGCGATCCAAGGTGCAGGGGGGCTGTCTCCCCCCCCGACTGCATCAGGCAAGCTCCCCCCCGAGGATATTTCGAGATCAATGGAGGCAGGGTCATCGCGCATCCAGACCGGCACGTTCGCGCCGGCCGCCGCCTCGGCGGCGCGAATGATGGGCGCATAGCCGGTGCAGCGGCACAGGTTGCCGGCCAGTTGATCATCGTGATCCCGGCGACCGTTCAGGTGCGCGGTTGCCATTGAGACAATGAAACCCGGCGTGCAAAAGCCGCATTGTGATCCGTGGTGATCGACCATGGCCGCTTGAACGGGATGCATTTCTCCGTCAGGGCCGTTGATGCCTTCAACCGTTCGCACGGCTTTGCCGTGAAGTTGAGGGAGAAACAGGATGCATGCGTTCAGGGCTCTTGCGCCGTCGGCATCCGTGACCATGACTGTGCAAGCGCCACAATCGCCTTCGTTGCAACCTTCTTTGGTGCCGGTCAGTGCGCGGGTCTCCCGAAGCCAATCGAGAAGCGTGGTTGTGGGCGATGCGTCAGTGACCTCGACAGTCTCTCCGTTGAGAAGAAACCTAATCTGGGACATGTAACAATCCGCCGCGGTACCGATGTGCTCGGGTGGCCGTCCTGCGTTCGATGCGGCGTAGAACGCGAGGCCCGATTCCCTGTTGGCCGGAACACAGGAAACCGGGATTCACGCATCATTGCAAGTCTTTGCGCGTCAGGCGTCCAGACTTTGTGCCAGTTCGCTCAACTGGCGAGTGTTGTGCCCCATCCTTCATCAAATCCCATATCGAGATGGGTTTGTCGCTGTTCTTCGGTCGCATGCATGATGTGCGCGGCATAAAGCGTGCCTGTATCCTTGGTGATCAATCTTAGGTCCACGGCCATAAATGCAGCGTCCGGTTTAGGTCGGAAACAGGGACCATACCCGTCTCCATAGACAAGGCGTTGATGGGGTTCGGCCAGGAAAAAGCAGCCCTCATTGGGCATGAGTGTTCCGTCCGGCAGCTTCATCAGATTGAACGCACGTCCACCGGATCGGAGATCATTGTCGGCTTCGATGACTTCTACGCCCGGCGGCGTAAACCATTGCTTGAAAAGCTCAGGCTCCGACCAGCATCGCCAGATGGTCTCCGGTCGGCACTTCATCAGACGCTCGATTGTCAGATCAGTCGCAGAGTTAACGTCAAACATTCTTCAACTCGTCTCTTTCCGCCGCCTCGGCAAGATCTTGAAGGCGGTTCGTCCGGCCGTCCCAAATCCGTCTTTGTTTTTTGAGCCAGTCCTCAACGACGTTCATCGCTTCAGGATGCAATACACAGATGCGCGTGCGTCCTTGTTTCTGCGACGAGATGACACCGGATCGCTCCAGATGTCGGATGTGTTTTAGGAAAGACGGAAGTGCCATGTCGTGGGACCCTGCAAGCTCAGAGACCGTGGCCGGACCTTGGCCCAGCGCGGAAATCACCGCGCGCCGCGTAGGGTCGACAAGCGATTGAAAGAGCGCATTGAGCGTATCATCCGAATACTTTTCCATGTGGCTAAGTTTTT
>Ga0064014_10172_pt1 | contig 22332 bp, 22 predicted proteins | sample CrowatWCoCulture_2_FD_61584 | JGI IMG/M metagenome (GOLD analysis project Ga0064014, IMG submission 61584) | Marine cyanobacteria communities from the University of California, Santa Cruz, USA, analyzing cyanobacterial DNA methylation -... | ecosystem: Host-associated > Microbial > Bacteria >...
CCACCACCATGGCCTTGCCGGCCGCTTTGCCACTGGGACCAATACTCACCCGACCTATTTTCTTCATGGCGTCGTGGGCCGCCCAGAGCGCACCGGAAGCGCTGTAGCTGTTGCCGGTTGTGATTGGGCAGCGGTGCCCCGCTTGGCCACGGTAATCCCTGCATCCCCCACAACCTTGGTAAAGGCACCCAGGCCCATGATCTGGCACCGAGCTTCTTCGCCAGTTTTTGCCGCCTGCAGCAGCCTGGCGTAGGTAAATTCCGGCCCGTGGGCCATGATTTCGCGAGGGGTACCGCCAACGGTAATGAGCCAGCCCTCCACCTCATCGCCATTTCGGTGAACGAATGCCGGACACCTTCGAGTAGATGAACGGCGGTGAATAGGCTATGGCCTTTTCAACCAGGTTCATCACCACAGGAGGCGACACGTTGGCAACCCAGTCCAGAGGCGGTGTTTTGGTCAGGTATTGCTGCGACAGGGGATGAATAACAAACGCAAACCGGTTAATCCGACGGTAACCATTCGGATACAGGATTCGCGGTTCGATACCGAGGCCCTGGATAACATCCAGGTAGTCATCCGGTCCCAACTGATCCGGTGTTCGGGAGAGCGCCGCGCTGATCATCGCTTCCATCACATTCACGCCCACAGGCCGGCCCTCCAGCCACGGACTGTAGTCCACCACCATGGCAACCTTGCGGGAGCGCATCCAGTCCAGGGCAGCCTCGGTAACCCGGGAGGTGATGATGGTCTTGCCATCCAGTTCCTTCTGCGTGAAGTGCTCCAGGTCTCCGATGGAACCGACAATTACATGGGCCTCGGACACTGCGTGATGAAGAGACCCTTTCACCAGGTTCTCACCCAATCGATACAGCGGCGTTCGGAGAATGGTCTCCACCGCTTTCACGGCCGCCGGCCTGAACATGATGGGTGCAGTCAGCGAGGTATAGGTTTCCAGTTGTTTCAGGGAGGTCAGCAGCCTGGGCACGCCGAAATCCATGTAAGGATCGGCGAACAACAGGTTTTCAGTGTGTTCCGACAGCGCCCTGGCAATTCGATAACCGGCCTGCCCGTTCATGAAAAGCACGCGGGCATTGTCGAAAAAATGCCCCAGTTCGGACTGGGTATGGCGTACGGCCCATTCCTGCAGGATCGCCCGCAGGCCCGCACCTGTTGTCACGGACTTGTCCGGCACACAGGCCTCAAGGCGAGCGGTATCCGGGTGTTCAAGCTGCTCCCGGCCCACCTCATAGTGATCGTGCACCATGCTCAGGCCGATGGCATCGGCCTGATGATGTACCGACTCCAGAACGGCCTCAGCCCTCGACAGATCGCCGTCTGTGCCAATTCGGATAATCCGGAAAGGCTGGCCTAGGAACGAGGTTTCCAGATCGTAATCGTATTCGGCAGATCCCTGGCTGACACTGACAACGGTTTTCATATTCAGGCTTTCCCTTTTCCCTGTTGTTATCTTTACAGCGTAAATCACAGAGCCGGTTTATGCCTTAGCCCAGATCAAATTCCAGACCGCTATTCACCGTCTACAATAAGGTGGCGGGCCGAACGACCAATCAATACCTTCAAGGATCAATCAGGAGCTCACTATGACCACTCAGGAAGAACTGAACGCCACCGTCCGGGAACTGGTTCAGCCCGGCAAGGGAATTCTCGCGGCGGATGAAAGCCACCCCACCATTGCCAAGCGCTTCAAGGCCATTGGTGTGGAATCCAGCGAAGATAAACGCCGGGAGTACCGGAGCCTCATTTTCTCTGCTTCCGGGCTTGGAGAATTCATCAGTGGGGTCATTCTGTTTGAAGAAACCCTCGGCCAGCAGAGCCTGGATAATGTCCCCATGCCGAAGCTTCTGGCCAGCAAGGGCATTGTGCCGGGCATCAAGGTAGACAAGGGTAAAGGCCCTCTGGTGAACGCGCCGGGTGATGAGATTACCTTCGGCCTGGATGGCCTGGAGGACCGCCTGGAAATCTACAAGAACCAGGGTGCACGGTTTGCCAAATGGCGCGATGTGTACCATATCTCGGACACCCTGCCCTCACGGCAGGCCATCGAGGCGAATGCCGAAGTGCTGGCCCGTTATGCGGCTATCTGCCAGTCCCTGGGCATCGTGCCCATTGTGGAACCGGAGGTTCTGATCGACGGCAATCACACCATCGAGCGCTGCGCGGAAGTGAGCGAAGCGGTGATTCGCGAGGTTTTCCACGCCCTCTACCGGCATAAAGTGGAACTGGAACACATGATCCTGAAACCCAGCATGGTGACACCGGGTAAGGAAAATCCAAAGGCGGCGCCGGAGGAAGTGGCAACAGCAACCCTTGATGTCTTTCGCAGGGCGGTACCGGCAGCGGTGCCCGGCATCTTCTTCCTCTCCGGCGGTCAGACGCCGGAAGAAGCGACCATCAACCTGAATGCCATCAACAGCATGGGACCTCAGCCCTGGGAGCTCAGCTTTTCCTATGGTCGGGCCCTTCAGGAACCGGCCCAGAAAGCCTGGGCCGGTAATCTGGATAATGGTCCAGAGGCACAGGCAGCGATGCTGAAGCGCGCCCGCCTGAACGGTGCAGCGCGCTCGGGCAGTTACCGACCGGAAATGGAAGACTGATCGGCACTGCCCTGCGTCAGCGTGTTCCCTCAGTTACAGCCGGAGACGCAGCTCGCCATGCCATTGAATGCCATGGTACGACCACTGAGGGGCACATGGACCGGCACGGTCACTGAATCCCGGAACAGGGCGGTGCGCGTGCCGTCCTGCACCTTGCCACCGGAGGTAGTCGGCTCATTCGCATGGGAGGCAATGACCGCCTTGGGTTGCACCAGGTCACTGATGACGTAAGCAGCCTGTTTTGGCCCGGTAGTGAACGTATCGCCGATGTTCATGACCACCAGCCCGGCGCCATAGTGATCCTTCACCACCAGTTTTTGCTCTGCAGTGATACCGGTATCACCAGAAAGATATACAACCAGCCCGTTGGAAAACTTCAGCACATAGCCGGTAGGCGGTCCAACACTCGCGCCGATACCGGCAGCCGCGAGGTAGTCCGCCAATGGCCCGGTCAGGAAGGAAGGCGAAACGCCATTGCTGTGAACCGCAGGCACCGTGGTGATTGCCACCCCGCCGACCTCACGTTCGCCACCGAAACGCACCAGCATGGAGTTTGCAGGGTCACCGCCCGCGTCTTTGAGCTTGGCGGCAAAGAATGCGGGCATTTCACTGCCGGTCACTATTGTCGCCCCATGCTTCACCGCAATGTCCACGGTATTCGATTGTGGCAGCGTTGAAACGCCGGTATCCGGGGAACCGCAGGTACCCTGGTTGGTCTTGCTGATACGTTGGTCGCCAACATGGTCGCCATGCATATGCGAAACCAAGACAACATCTATTTTACCCAGCCGGGGATCGTCTGGCCCGGCAACGGTTCTGCCAGCGTCGTAGAGAATTCGGGTGCCATTCGGATCTTCAAACACCAGCGCCCGGTCCCGACTGCAGAACTCACCATCGTGGCTACCCAGCGGTGTGACCTTCACCGCGTGATCATCAGCGGCAGCCGGCATGGCCGCGCCGAGTAGCATGCAGGCACCGGCCCCGGCAAACGCCAGGGTGTGGCGTAAACGTGTTGATAGCATGGTGTTCGTCCTCCCACTGGTTTTATTGTTAGTGCTGACATTGATACGAACGACACAACCGTTAATACCAGTGTAGCCGGGGAAAACTGACGAGGGGGATATCGGTATCAGGCCGCGCGGGAACCTGGAACCGAGACCTGCTGTTCAAGACAGGCCATCATGGGTGCCACCTGGCGGATCTTGCGGGCCTCGGGCCAGAGGATTTCAGCTTCGGCAAAACCCTGGTGAAGGAAGTTGAGCCACTGCTTGATGCGACCAGTCACATAGCGGTCCTCCAGCCAGCCCTGCAGAACCGTGGCGTACTCACGAACCAGGGCCACGGCTTCCGGCCAGGTCATATCCGGTACCGTTTCGCCCTGCTGGCTGGCCTTAATCTGCCGTGCCAGGTCGGGCCTGGCAATGAGCCCACGGCCAATCATGACATCGTCGCAACCGGAGACTTCCCGGCATCGCCAGTAGTCCGCCACGGTCCAGATCTCGCCATTGGCGATGATATGGGTCTTTACCGCTTCCCGGGCCCGGGCGATTTCCTCCCAGTAGGCGGGCGGTTTGTAGCCATCTACCTTGCTGCGGGCGTGGATGACAATCTCTTCGGCGCCGGCAGCTTCCAGGGCCTGGGCACAGGCCACACCCATGGAACGGTCGTCATAGCCCAGTCGCATCTTGGCCGTGACGGGCACGTGGCCTGGCACCGCCTGGCGTACGGCGGCCACAATTTCATGCATGAGCTCCGGTTCGCGCATCAGTACGCAACCACCTTTGTGCTTGTTCACCGTTTTCGCCGGGCAGCCAAAATTGATATCGACCTGGGTGGCGCCCAGTTCCGCAGCCCGCTCACCATGGCGTGCCATCTGGATTGGGTCAGATCCCAGTAACTGGACGGCAACGGGGGTACCCACCTGGGTGAGAGACTGGTTATGTAGCTCGGGGGCGTATTTGTAGAACACTCTGGGCGGCAGCATGCCGTGGGTCACGCGGACGAATTCGGTTACGCACCGGTCAATACCGCCGACCCCGGTGAGGGTTTCACGGATAGGTGCGTCAACCAGCCCTTCCATCGGGGCAAGAATAATCCGCATGAGTGCTCCAGTCTTAACAGGGTCTGTTCAGGGTGAGACTAATCAAAAATCAGACGGAGCGGATTGTAAGGAATTTGGCGGGAAGTTGATAGACGGGCACCCCGTTACCGGGGCGCCCAACCATCTGCTTACAGGTCTTATTTAACGTCGAATCGATCGGCATTCATGACCTTGGTCCAGGCTGCAACGAAGTCTTTCACAAACTTCTCTGAGTTGTCGTCCTGGGCGTAAACCTCTGCGTAGGCACGCAGGATGGAGTTGGAACCGAACACGAGGTCAACACGGGTTGCAGTGAACTTGGTGTCACCGCTATTGCGATCCACGATGTTGTACGAGTTCTTGCCAGTAGGCTCCCAACGGTTCGCCATGTCGGTCAGATTCACGAAGAAGTCGTTGGTCAGTTGGCCAACGCGATCCGTGAATACGCCGTGCTTGGTACCACCGTAGTTGGTGCCAAGTACCCGCATGCCACCGAGCAGGACTGTCATTTCAGGCGCGGTCAGGCCCATCAGCTGGGCACGGTCCAGAAGCATCTCTTCCGGCTTGACCACGTAATCCTTCTTCTGCCAGTTACGGAAGCCATCAGCCAGCGGCTCCAACGGTTCAAAGGATTCAGCATCCGTCATCTCGTCGGTCGCATCGCCACGGCCCTTCAGGAAGGGAACGTGAACCTCATGGCCGGCAGCCTTCGCCGCCATCTCGATGCCCAGGTTACCGCCCAACACAATAATGTCGGCAACGCTGGCGCCGGTGTCGGCCGAGATCTGCTCGTAGACCTTGAGCACCTTGTCCAGACGATCGGGCTCATTACCTTCCCAATCCTTCTGGGGTGCCAGGCGAATACGGGCACCGTTGGCACCGCCACGCATGTCAGAGCCGCGGAACGTGCGGGCACTGTCCCAGGCAGTCGTAATCAGCTCGTTCAGGCTCAGGCCTGCTCCGGCGATTTTCTCTTTGACCACTTCTTCGGTGTAGTTGGTCTCGCCCTGAGGACAGGGGTCCTGCCAGATCAGATCTTCAGCCGGTACACCCGGACCGATATACCGGGCTTTCGGTCCCATGTCCCGGTGCGTCAGTTTGAACCAGGCACGGGCGAAGCAGTCCCTGAAGTATTCCGGATCTGCCATGAACTTCTCACAGATCGCGCGGTACTTCGGGTCCACCTTCATGGCCATGTCGGCGTCGGTCATCATCGGCATGCGGCGAACAGATGGATCGGTGGTATCAACCGGCTTGTGCTCTTCTTTGATATCCACCGGCTCCCACTGGTTTGCACCAGCCGGGCTCTTCGTCAGCTGCCACTCGTAACCGAACAGCAGATCGAAGTAACCCATATCGAACTTGGTCGGATTGGTAGTCCAGGCACCTTCAATGCCAGACGTTACGGCGTTTGTCGCCTTGCCCTGCAGGTTGGGGTTCATCCAGCCCAGACCCTGGGTTTCCACGTCTGCACCCTCGGGCTCTGCGCCCAGGGCATCGGCATCACCATTACCGTGAGCCTTGCCAACGGTATGGCCACCTGCGGTGAGAGCAGCGGTCTCTTCGTCGTTCATCGCCATACGCGCAAAGGTGGTGCGTACTTGCTCAGCCGTTTTCTGCGGGTCCGGCTCACCATTGACGCCTTCCGGATTCACATAAATCAGACCCATCTGGACGGCCGCCAGCGGGTTCTCCATGGTGTCTGGTTTCTCCACATCCTCATAACGGCTGTCAGAAGGTGCCAGCCACTCTTTCTCGGCACCCCAGTAGATGTCTTTTTCCGGATGCCAGATATCTTCACGGCCGTAGGAGAAACCGAAGGTCTTCAAACCGAACGATTCATAGGCAACGTTGCCGGCCAGAATGTACAGATCGGCCCAGCTAATCTTGTTGCCGTACTTCTTCTTGAGCGGCCACAGCAGACGGCGGGCCTTATCCAGGTTGCCGTTGTCGGGCCAGGAGTTCAGAGGAGCAAAGCGCTGGTTGCCGGTACCCGCACCACCGCGGCCATCGGCCAGCCGATAGGTGCCGGCAGCGTGCCACGCCAGACGAATCATCAGGCCACCGTAATGACCCCAATCAGCAGGCCACCATTCCTGGCTGTTGGTCATCAGCTCATGCATGTCTTTTTCAAGCGCTTCGTGGTCGAGCTTTTTGACTTCTTCCCGGTAGTCAAAGTCTTCTCCGAGAGGATTGGTTTTGCGGTCGTGCTGATGGAGGATGTCTAGGTTGAGGTTTTCAGGCCACCAGCCGGCGACGTCGGCCTTCTCCTGCGTGTTCGAGCCATGCATTACGGGGCACTTTCCACCCGCACTGTTGTTATCTGTCATTTCTCTCTCCTCATTGGGCTTGGCAAAACGACACTGCTTTGATTCAGGCACCTCTTAATATAGGACACAATGAATACTCTGCTCTGAGTATTTCTTATGCCCCGGATAGTGTGTGCCTATAAGTTCTCCCGCAGACTCTGCGGGCTTCATTCCGTTTACTGGGCACAAGCATAATCACTCGAGTAATCTGCCAGGATTCCGAGTAAATCCGGCCAGGCGGTAAACCGACTGAGTGAAAACACATTCGACATGGATCTGCTCCTGCCTAACGAAAACAGCTCCACCATAGCGCGAGGTCGACGACCCAATACAATTAATTAAAAATAAATTTGTGAAAGATTTTGTTTATGGATGAGGGCTGGGCTGTTCAAAGCCGTTCGATAGAAGAAAACTTGCCGGCATCGTCAAAAACGATGCGGAAACTGCCGCGAATACCATCGCGGAGGTAAAAACGGGAAAGGATACGGGCCGGGAACCGGACAGAGCGTCCGTCCCGGGCCGTGGTGTGAACATCGGTGGCAACGCCCTGATAGAGCTTGATCCACTCATCAGGGCTGATGCTGATATCCACAATGATCTGCTGCATCTGATTCTGACCTTTTTGTCGGATTACGGCTTCGCCTAATCCGACCTACAAAGACTAACCGGCCTGCCTGCCATACTGTCGGATTACGGCTTCACCTAATCCGACCTACCTTAATTTGTAGGTCGGATTAGCCAACGGCGTAATCCGACGCAGGACCGGATCCAGGCCTCAGTTGGCCAGTTCCAGAAGCAGACGGTTCAGGCGGGTAACGTAGGCACCCGGGTCCGGGAGCTGTTCACCGCTGGCCAGGGTGGCCTGGTCCAGAATGACTGCAGAGAGCTCATTGAACCGCTCTTCGCCCTTCTCGCTTTCCAGGCGCTGAACCAGCGGATGGTCCACGTTGATCTCAAAGATCGGCTTGCTGTCCGGCACTTTCTGGCCGGCGGCTTCCATGATCTTCTTCATCTGTGCGCCCATGTCGAAATCACCTACAACCAGGCAGGCCGGTGAATCGGTCAGTCGGTTGGTCACCCGCACTTCCTGCACCCGGTCGCTCAGGGCATTCTTGATGCGCTCCAGCAGGTCCTTGTGCTCTTCAGCCGCCTCTTCCTTGTGCTTCTTGTCCTCCTCGGTCTCGATTTCGCCAAGGTCCAGGTCGCCACGAGCAACGTCCTCAAACTGCTTGCCGTCGTACTCGCTGAGGTAACCCATCATCCACTCGTCGATGCGATCGGTGAGGATCAGCACCTCAATGCCCTTCTTGCGGAACACTTCCAGGTGTGGGCTGCTCTTGGCCGCCGTGAAGTTGTCAGCGGTAATGTAGTAGAGCTTCTTCTGGCCTTCCTTCATCCGGCTGATGTAATCATCCAGCGACACATTCTGAGCGCTCTCGCCGGTATGGGTGGAGGCAAAACGCAGCAGACCTGCAATCTTCTCGCGATTGCTGAAATCTTCCGCCGGGCCTTCTTTCAGTACAGTCCCAAACTCGCCCCAGAACTTCTGGTACTGCTCCGGATCCTTCTTGGCAAGCTTGGACAGCATGTCCAGAACCCGCTTGGTCAGCGCGGTACGGATACTTTCCACGGTGCTGTCGTTCTGCAGGATCTCACGGGACACGTTCAGGGACAGATCGTTGGAATCGATCACACCCTTGGCGAAACGCAGGTACAGCGGCAGGAACTGCTCGGCGTCGTCCATGATGAACACACGCTGCACATACAGCTTCAGGCCACGGGGTGCTTCCCGATTGTACAGATCAAAAGGTGCTCGGGCTGGGATATACAGCAGGCTGGTGTAGTCCAGCTTGCCTTCCACCTTGTTGTGGGACCAGGTCAGCGGATCTTCAAAATCGTGGGCAATGTGCTTGTAGAACTCCTTGTACTCCTCGTCCTTGATCTCGGTACGCGGAAGGGTCCAGAGCGCTGTCGCGTCGTTGACGGTTTCGTACTCGTCCTTTTTCTCACCCTCTTCGGATTCGGCCTTCATTACCACCGGGAAGGAAATATGATCCGAGTACTTCTTCACCAGACTGCGCAGCTTCCAGCCGTTGGCGAATTCCTTGGCGTCTGATTTCAGATGCAGCACGATCTGGGTACCGCGGTTATCCAGATTGACCTGCTCAATGGAAAACTCACCGTCGCCCTTGGACTCCCAATGCACGCCCTCTTCTGCCGGCGCACCGGCACGGCGGGTGAACACATCCACCTTGTCGGCCACGATAAACGACGAGTAGAAACCAACACCGAACTGACCGATCAGCTTGCTGTCCTTCTTCTCGTCACCGGACAACTGCTTCAGGAACTCAGCTGTACCAGAGCGGGCAATTGTGCCGAGGTTCTGGATGACGTCGTCACGGGTCATGCCGATACCGTTATCGGTGAGCGTGACGGTATTCGCCTCTTCATCAAAATCCAGGCGAATCTTCAGCTCAGGATCGCTTTCATAAAGGCTGTCGTCCTTCAGCGCCGCGAAGCGCAGTTTGTCTTCGGCATCTGAAGCGTTGGAAATCAGCTCACGAAGGAAGATTTCCTTGTTGGAATACAACGAGTGAATCATCAGGTGAAGCAGCTGCTTCACTTCAGTCTGGAATCCAAGCGTCTCTTTATTGGCTTCAACCGTCATGGCGTTTATGTCTCCTGATACAAATAAACGGGCAAAGAGGGCGCCCGAGTTACCTCATAGTTCGTGGAGAGGCACGGATAGGAAGGGCTTTCCAAAACACGCTGTGAATACATCCATGTACGCTCGGCTCCGCCATCCATGGCTCCGCACGGTTTTGGAAAGCCCTTCCTACCCGCGCCACCCGGCTATTGAATTCGTGCTGACAAAAAAGTGGGGGCGCACCGGGGCATTTCAAGCCCCAGCGCATCGGCAAATCAGTCTTCGAGGAGGAAATGCGCGCGGGCGGTTGCGATGGGTTGCGAACGGGATTTCTGCCAGGCGCTGACCATTACGTTGGCAACGCGGTTGCCCTGGCGGGTCAGGCGGCATTCGGCGTAGGTTTCACGGTTGAGACCGGCACGGAGGTAATCCAGGGAAAAGTCGACGATACGGGGCATGCGCAGGCTTTCCTGGGACATGATCAGGTAGATATTGGCAGACATTTCCATGAAGCCGCCAATCACGCCACCATGAATGGCCGGCAGGATCGGGTTACCAAGGTTGGAGTCCTTGCAGGGCAGGCGGAAAATCAGATCGTCGCCGAACCGCTCACACTGAAGGCCAATCCATGTGGCGTAGGGAATGCTTTTGAGCATCCGGCTGAAGTCACCGGTTTCCTGGGTATAGCGGAGGATTTCGGGATCGGTCATTCTTCACCTCCGGTAATCAGGTCCCGGTAATGTTTCGGACTGGCATCCTTGCCGATACGCATGAAGGTGGCCACGCAGTTGGCGATGGTTTCACCGCCTTCCTGGTAGGCCTCACAGCGGGTAAAAATGATGTTCCGGGTTACCCGGTAGGTTTCAGCCCGGGCATAAACCGGCTTGCGGGGCTGGGCTGGGCGCATGTAGTCCACGCGCAGGTCCAGCGTCGGGCAGAGTTCAAAATCTTCCAGGGCACAGAGGATCACGCAACCTGACGTGGTATCCATCAGTGTGGTGATGGCCCCACCGTGAATCACCCCTGTGTCCGGGTTACCGATAATGCGATCACTGTAGGGCAGGCACAGTGTCAGGCTGCCTTTTGTGGCCTCGGTAACCGACAGACCAAGCTCTTTGGCCTGATTGAGGGTGTCGATGAAACGGGTGACCCGTTTCCGTCGGATATCATCGTTCATTCAGGTTCAACCTGTGGATCAGCTTTTGGGTTTCGGGCTATTTTCCGCCTTGCCGGGCAATGGCTCCTCAAACACCTTCCCTGCCCTCAACGCTTCCAGAGCCGTGGAGCAGAACTCCCGGCGGTAAAGGACGATCACCACCAGGGTGGATGCCGCCATGAAAACGATCGGATGGATAAACCAGCCTACCACGGCAAGTGCGTAATAGTAGGATCGCAGCCCAAGGTTAAAGGCATCGCCCGCGAGATTACAGATATTGCCGGCGCTGCGGGCAAACGCCTCCCGCCCTGCCGGGCTGGTTTTGGTATCGTCCGGTGGCGGGGCGCTTCCCACCATCACCGACACAAAATTGTACATCCGCATGGACCAGGTGAATTTGAAGAAGGCATAGATAAACACGACCAACAGAACAACCATGCGCAGTTCCCAGACTTCCCGGGTCGGTAATGTGCCGAATGGCATGGTGCTGAACACTTCCATCACCTCCTGGGTATAACCAAGAGCGGTGATAATACCCGCGAGAATCAGCAAACAACTGGAGGCAAAAAGGCGCCGTTCCGCTCCAGGTTACCAACCACCGAGGCATCGGCAATCCGGTTTTCCCGGCGCAGCATGACGCGCATCCAGTCTTCACGGTAAAGATCGAGCGTGTTGGAGAGACAGGGACGATCTGCGGCTCGGCGTTTGGAGTATTCGGTGTAGCCGAGCCAGCAAACCAGGAACCAGAGCAAAGCGATTAATTCGAGTAGATTACCCATGGGTTGCCTTAGGTTCAAAATTGGCGAAACAGTGCGGGAACAGAGGCTTATGATACGCCAAGGGCCTGCTCGCCACCACCGCTGAACAGGGTGAGGTAATCCACCCGGGGGCGATCATGTGCTATAAACTGGCCATTCAGGAATCGGGCAAAGTTTTATGGCAGTGCCCGACATCGCATTATCGAAAAGGGAGCTCATTGTGAACCTGTCTGCTATCAAAACCAGCGTCATTGCTCTTGCCCTGGCGGTGACGCTCAGTGGCTGCTCGGTCAATCCGGTTACCGGGGAAAAGCAGCTCTCGCTGATCGGGGAAAGTCAGGAACTCGCCATGGGCGCGGAGCAATACGTGCCCACCCAACAAACCCAGGGCGGCCGATTTTATGTGGACCCGGAACTGACGCTTTATGTGAGCGAGGTTGGCCAGAAAATGGCGGAGGTCAGTGACAGGCCGGATCTGCCCTATGAGTTCGTGGTCCTTAACAGCAGCGTCCCCAATGCCTGGGCCCTGCCCGGGGCAAGATTGCCATCAATCGCGGGCTGTTGACAGAACTTGAAGACGAAGCCCAGCTGGCTTCCGTTCTTGGCCATGAGATTGTCCATGCCGCCGCCAGACACAGTGTTCAGCGCATGCAGCAGGGAATGCTGATCAGTGCCGGTGTTGCCGGCCTCGGCTTTGCCCTGTCGGATAACGAATGGGCCGGGCTGATCATGGGGGGCGCTGCACTGGGCGCCCAGCTGGCACTGGCGCAGTACAGTCAGGGCGATGAACTGGAATCAGACCACTACGGCATTCTCTACATGAAAGAGGCGGGCTACGACCCCCAGGCGGCCGTTGAGCTGCAGGAGCTTTTCCTGAAACTCTCCGAGGGCCGCCAGTCCGGTTTCATTGATGGCCTGTTCGCGACCCACCCTCCCTCGGCAAAACGGGTTGAGGAAAACCGCGAACTGGTTCAGAAGATTGGTGCCGGTGGCTATCGTGGCGAGGAAGTCTACGAACGCAAGATGGCTAAACTTCGGTCGCTGCAACCTGCTTACGAGGCCCACGACAAAGCCATGGAGCTGGCCTCCAAAGGTGAGATGAAGGCTGCTTTGGACAAAGTCAACGAAGCGATTCGCCTGCCACCCCGCGAAGCGATGTTCTATGCTCTGCGCGGCCGCATTTATCAGGATCAGAAAGAAGCCGAGAAAGCCGCTGCCGATTTTGAGAAGGCGGTAGAGCTCTATCCGGAGATGTTCAAGTATCGACTTTACAATGGTCTGAATGCCCTGAGACTGAACAACCTGGACAAGGCCCGGGAGAACCTCACCAAGGCCAATGAGACGGTGCCCACGTCTATTGCCTTTCTGCGCCTGGGCGATGTGGCCGTGAAGCAGAACAACCGGAATGAGGCCATTGCCTATTACAGCAAGGCCGCCGAGGCCGGTGGTGACGTCGCCGAAGAGGCCAGACGAAAGCTGGCGGCGCTCACGCAGTAATTGGCCCCCCCGGATCATTGACTTGAAAAGGCCGGATTCCTGCAGGATTCCGGCCTTTTTATTGCTCGGGATCAAAGTTGCCGGGCTGACGCACAACTTCTGTCATCGCCTCCATTGACTTTTAGAGCAATAACTCTAAAAATCAGATGACATAAACAACGATTGGATGATGGACATGTTAGCGAAACGTATCCAGCCCATGGTTTTCCAGGCACGCCGCTTGTACGTGGAAGTGATGTTCCAGGTAATGGGACGAGCCCTGCAGGCTGTGAGCGAGGTGGATGAACAGGTTCAGAACGAAGCACGGGCCCTGCCGGATGGCTTTTTGTTTGAGATGATGGTGATGCCGGACGGCTCGAAGCTGATTGTCGAGCACACCGGCCAGGGCCGTTTCCGCTATCTCGGTGACAACGCACCCCGCCCGGTGGATCTTTCGATTCAGTTCAAACACATCGCCCACGCTTTTCTGGTGTTGTCATTCCAGGAAAAGACCTCTGTGGCCTTCGCCAATGACCGCATGCTGGTAGATGGCGACATCAGCTATGCTGTGCGGATGACCCGGGTGCTGAACCGGCTGGAATCCTTCATTCTGCCGAAACTCATCGCCCAGCGGGCCGTAAAGGAATACCCCTCCGACCTGCACCTGCCGAAAAAACTGATCAGCGCCGCGCGCATTTACCTGAAAGTTGCCACCAATTTCGTCGAGACAGTGAGAGCGTGATGACTAACAAATACTATGAATTCTTCTGCCCGGTAAAAGTGATTGCCGGCAAGGCCGCCCTTGAACACATTCCCTATGAGCTCACCGGCATGGCCGCCAGGCGGCCAATGATCGTAACCGACAAGGGCGTGCGGGCTGCCGGCCTGCTGGAACCCGTTATCGCTGCCTGCGAGGAAAGCGGGCTCGAAATCACCACCATCTACGATGACGTGCCACCAGATTCCTCGACCACTGTGGTGCGCGATATTGCTGGCATCTATCGCCAGGAGAAGTGCGACTCCATCATCGCCGTTGGCGGCGGTTCAGCGATCGATACCGGCAAGGCCGTCAACATTCTGGTCTCCGAGGGTGGCGACGATATTGCGAAATACAGCGGTGCCGGTGTGCTCAAGCACCCCCTGAAACCGTTTTTCGTTGTGCCGACAACGGCCGGCACCGGCTCCGAAGTCACCTCTGTTGCCGTGATTACCGATGAGGCCAAGGGCGTCAAGCTCCCCTTCACGTCATCGTTCCTGCTTCCGAACGCCGCTATCATTGATCCGCGCATGACGCTCACTCTGCCGCCCCACATCACTGCGGCAACGGCGATGGATGCCATGACCCATGCAACGGAAGCCTTCACCTGTATGGCCAAGAACCCGCTGAGCGATGCCTACGCCACTGCGGCGATCAAAAAGATCAGCCACTCCCTGCTTAACGTGATGGACAACCCGAAAGACAGTGACGGCCGTTTGGAACTTGCCCAGGCCTCGACCATGGCTGGCATTGCCTTCTCAAATTCCATGGTAGGTCTGGTGCACGCGCTCGGGCACGCCACCGGTGCTATCTGTCATCTGCCTCATGGTCTGTGCATGAGCCTGTACCTGCCCTATGCACTGGAGTACAACCTGGAAACCATCCGGGAGCCTCTGGGCGAGTTGTTGCTTTACCTGGAAGGCCCGGAAGTGTTTGCAGCTACGCCGGCAAGCCGCCGGGCAGAGGCCAGCATTTCCGCCATTCGCAAGCTGCGTGACGCCCTGTACAAGCGCTGCCAATTGCCACGCACGCTGAAGGAAACCGGCAAGGTAACCGACGATCAGCTAGACCACATCGCCGAGATGGCGTTGGATGATGGCTCCATCATGTTCAATCCGAAGGAAGTGACACTGGAAGATGCCCGCGCCGTTCTGCGACGCGCCTGGGCCTGATCTGGCATGCAGGGCCCCCGCCTGGGGGCCCTGCGTTCGGATTGTCTGAAGATAGAATTCAAATCATTGAAAATAATCGGGGAAGAGAGGACAATTAGTTATTTCTGGCAGGGAAGATAGCCGGGTTCGTTTTCCACCTACAGTACTGTTTCGTAGAGAGCCCCCTCCTCATGAAAAACCGACTTTCCTGCCGCTTCTCTCCCATTCTGGCCGCCCTCCTGTTTGCTCTGGCGACACTTTCGCCTTCTGCATTTGCCTCTAAGGAAAAACAGGTTTTCCGTTTCAATGTTTCTCCAAACGGTTACCCACCCTACCTTATCGTGCATCAGAACCAACCCTCAGGAATCATGTGGGATGTGGTGTCCGTGGTTGCCCAACGCCTTGGCTACACCGTGATAGCGGAGCAGATACCACGAAAACGGGTTGATCAGATGCTGCTTGAGGGTTACATCGACGGAACGCCGAGGGCCCGTGAGTGGGCCGATGATCCGGAGCAATTCCTGTTTACCGACCCGGTGGTGGACATCGAAGAGGTGTTTTTCGTTCCAGCGGAATCGGGTTTCTCCTACCAGAGCCCCGACGACCTGATTTCAAAAACCATCGTCACCCATCTTGGCTACCGTTATCCATTGCTCGAGCCCTACTTCGAAGAAGGTCGGATACGCCGCTTTGATGTTTCCCGGGACAAGGACATGTTTACCTTCGTGCTGCACGGCGACCGCTTTGATGCCGCCATCGCTGACCGGCTCGTGGGCAAGTGGATCCTGCGGAATGAGGGGCTGCGGCAGCACTTTGATATTACCCGCGAGAGCATCAGCAATTATGGCTTCAGGCTGATGTTGCGTAAGGACTGGCACTCCTTTGCCAATCGATTTAATGAAGAGTTGGCCAAGATGAAGAAGAATGGCGAACTCGACGCCATTCTTGCCAATTACCGCTAGTCGCCAGCTCTACTCCAGACGCCTGAGCAACAGCATTGGCGAGACGCTCAGAACCGGACGAAGCTGCCACCGGCCAAACAGGGCCAGAACGACAGCGCTGACGAGCGGGATGGGCAGTACCACGTGCCAGTGCCATTGGAACGCACCCTCGAACATCCTGAACTGAAGTGCCCAGACCGCCGCCTCGGCGGCGACCACCCCAAGCACACCCGCAAAACCGCCCAGCAACGCAAATTCAAGCATGGTGCTGCGGACAAGTAGACTTTGCCGTCCACCCAGGGTGCGCAGCAGCGCCCCTTCCCGCTGTCGATCCTGAAGTGTCGCACTGACCACCGCCGCCATAACCACAAGAGCAGCGGCAAGAATCAGCGCCAGAATCGCTTCAATCGCCTGGGTTACCTGCCGGACGATTTCCTGGATCCGCTCGATAATATGGTCGATTTCCAGTACCGATACGGTCGGGAACTCCCGGGAAAATTCATTCAATGCGTCCTTCCTGTCCTTGGGCAGGTAAAAGCTGGTGATCCATGTTGCAGGCATGTCCGTCAGGCCGCCCTCCGGCGGAAAGGCCATGTAAAAATTGGGCTTCATGCTGTCCCACTGAACCGTGCGGATGCTGGTGACAGTTTCCGTCACCTTCTCGGAGCCGATGGTGAAGGTCAGCTCATCACCCAGTGACAGGCCAAGCTGCCCGGCCAGTTCAGCTTCCACCGAGACGCCATCTTTCTGGTTTTCGTCGAACCAGGCGCCTTCAACAATCTCGTTATCTTCAGGCAAGGCTGACATCCAGGTCAGGTTCAGTTCACGATTGAGTGCGTTTACATTTTCGTCTTTACTGACCGCCTGCTTGACGGGCTGACCGTTGAGCTCGGTGAGGCGTCCGCGAACCATCGGGTACAGCTTGTCCAGCGGCTGGCCACGCTCCTGCCAGAACGCATCCACTTCCTCTACCGCTTCCGGCGCGATGTTGATCAGGAAATGATTGGGAGCATCATCGGGCAACTGAGCCTGCCAGTCCGCCAGCAGCGACGTCCGTACCAGTATCAGTGTGGCGGCCAGCATCAGCGTCATCGCAAATACGGCGATCTGGGACAGACTGGCCCGGCGATGCCGGTACAGGCCAACCAGGGCAAGTCGCCAGGAGTTGCCGCCTCCACGGACCTTGCGCAGGGTCGCCACCATCAGCCAGCCCACCAGGCCCAGCGTGCCAAGCAGCAGGGCAAGACCACCGAGCAGGGCAACAACAAGGGCCAGTTCACCGGCGTACATCCAGACCAGCCCGAAGACCGCCACAATGGCGATCACGATATCCGGCAGGGCCTCACGCCCGGTTTCACCAGGCTGGCTGCGCAATACACGCATGGCCGGAACGTTCCGAAGCCGACGCACTGGCGGATAGGCAAAGGCAAACAGGGAGACCAGGGCCGTCAACAGCGCAGGCACCAGGGCGGCAGGGTCGAGCTGGAAGTCGACGGGACGCTCCAGTACCTCGCTGAGCATACGAATTAGCAACCAGTAAAGCGGTATGGCCACCAGCAGGCCACCAACAATACCGGTAACGCCCCAGAGTGCCAGACGCCTCAGATACAGACCGCCAATTCCGGCGCCGCTCAGGCCCAGGGTTTTCAGTAGTGCGACGGTGTCGCGCTGGGACAGGGCGTATTGCCGGCTTGCCACGGCCACCGCCACAGCAGCGAGCAGAACCGCAAGGCTGCCGCCCAACAGCAGGAATCGCTCGGCACGCTCCAGGGAACGGGAGAAGGTTTCACCATCCCGCACCCCTTCCCATTCATGACTGGGCTCCATCCGGGGCTGCAGCCATTGATAGTAAGACTCCAGCGAGGCTTCATCGCCGGCAAACAGGTAGATGTACTCAACCCGGCTGCCCTCCTGAATGACCCCGGTGGCTGAGACATCATCCACGTGCATCATCACCCGTGGCGCCAGCGCCGAAAGCCGGAAACCACCATCGGGCTCGCGAATGAGGAGGCCGGAAACCGTCAGGTTCAGATTCCCGACTTCCAGAGACTCCCCAATCTCGAGATCCAGCAGCCTGAGCAGGCGCGGGTTGATCCAGACTTCTCCAGGGCCGGGGCCCTGATTGACCAGCTCCCTCGGCCCCGTTGGCTCCCGCTGTATTTCGATATCCCCCCGAAGCGGATATTCGTTGCTGACGGCCTTCACCGACACCAGCTGGAAATTATCGGCGCCCAACACCATGGTGGAAAATTCAACCATCCGGCCGGTTGCCAGCCCCTGATCAGTCGCCTCCTGCAGCCAGGAATCCGGAATCGGGCGACCATTCTCTGCTTCCAGTTGACGATCTGCCGCCAGGAAAGAGCTGGCTGAGGAAACCAGGGTGCGCTGCAGCTGGCTGGCAAACAGGGCGATGGTGGCAACCGTGGCAACGGCAATGATCAGGGCCGCCAGAACGACGCGAACATCCCGTTCCCGCCAGTCCCGGCGGACCGACATGAGCTTTTTTGCAGCAGCCATCAGTGCGCCATCTCCTGAGCTGCTTCCGGTTCGGTAAGAACGCCGGCTTCAATATGGAACTGCCGATTGCAGCGTGCCGCCAGATGTTCGTCGTGGGTAACCATCACCAGCGTTGTGCCCTGCTCCCGGTTCAGCGCCATCAGCAGATCGGAAACTGCCTGGCCGGTTCGGTTATCGAGGTTGCCCGTCGGCTCGTCGGCGAACAGGATCAACGGGTCAGACGCAAACGCCCGGGCAATGGCCACCCGCTGCTGCTCACCACCGGAGAGCTGCCTGGGGGTGTGGGTCAGTCGCTCGCCAAGCCCAACCCGCTCCAGCAGCTCACGGGCTCTCTTTTCCGGTGACGGCATTCCGGCAAGCTCCAGGGGCAACATGACATTCTCAAGCGCGGTAAGCGCCGGCAACAGCTGGAACGACTGGAACACAAACCCCACCCGATGTGCCCGAAGCTTTGCCCGGTCGTCTTCACTGAGCTTGCTGATCACCGACCCGTCCAGCTCAACTGTGCCCTCAGTGGGCGTATCAAGGCCCGCGAGCAAACCCAGGAGCGTGGTTTTGCCGGAACCGGAACGCCCGACAATAGCTACGGACTCTCCCCGATTGATTTCGAGAGTGACCCCTTGCAAGATCGTGAGCGTATCGGTTTCAACACTGACGCGGTGAGTCAGGTTATTTACCCGTAACATTGGGCTCTGGCTATCCGGGTTAACATTGGTCATCTGGTTCACGGAATCTCCCGATCCTGGGTCCTGAAAACGGCTTAAAGGTGTATTGGTTGTCTATGCATACGGCATTGGTGTACGTCAGATCAATTCTTTTTCTTGTAGTTACCCTGCTGGCCCTGCCGGTAGCGGCCAACCAGAGCACGCTGCTGATTGTCGGCGACAGCCTCAGTGCCGCCTATGGCGTGCCCTCCGAAACTGCATGGGTGCAGTTGCTGCGCAACCGGCTGGAGAACAACGGGCTAACAGACTGGGAAGTGGTCAATGCCAGTATCAGCGGAGAAACCACCGATGGCGGTGCTCGCCGGCTGCCCGGACTTCTTGAGGAAAATGACCCTGAAGTGGTGATTATCGAATTGGGTGGCAACGATGGCCTTCGCGGCTTTCCGCCCAATGTGATCGAATCCAATCTCGCCTCCATGATCGAAAAAATCCAGAGCTCGGGTGCCCGTGCCGTGCTGGTGGGTATGCAGATACCACCGAACTACGGACAGCGGTATACCGAAATGTTTGCCGACATTTATCCGAAGCTGTCAGACCGCTACGACACCGCTCTGGTTCCCTTTTTCCTGGACGGCATCTACAACCAGGACGCCCTGATGCAGGACGATGGCATTCACCCTACCGAGGAAGCCCAGGCCAAACTGCTGGAAAACGTCTGGCCTGTGCTCAAACCGATCCTGCAATAAAGCCGGCTCAGGTTAATCCCTGCAGGAATGCCAGAGCCCGACGCTCGGACCAGTAAAAGCCATCTTTCGCATGCTCGACAAACCCCACGTGGCCGCCCCAGCGAGGGGCTTCCAGGCGCACATGGGCACCAAGCTGCCGCCGGGACTCCGGAAAGCACTGCGGCGACAGGAACGGATCATCGGCGGCATTCACCATCAGCGCCGGCACCCTCACATCTCGCATCCGCCCCAGTGCCGAGCACTGGGCCCAGTAATCCTTAGCATCGCGGAAGCCGTGAAGGGGCGCCGTGTAACGATCATCAAATTCGTGAAAGCTGCGGATGGCATCAAACCCCGAAACATCTATGAGATCCGGAAACTTTTCCGCCTTCTCCTGCATTTTTACCTTCAGGTCCCGAAGAAAGCGCTGCATGTAAATCTTTCGGCTGGGCAACGCCAGCATGTCGGCGCTACCGGCCAGATCACAGGGAACCGAATAGGCAACGGCGCCACAGATCCGGCTGTCCACCCGCTCACCCTGTTCCCCCAGATAGAGCAGCGTCAGGTTGCCTCCCATACTGAAGCCCGACAGGAACAGGGTGTCGTAGGTGCCGGCCAGACCATGATCAATCACCAGGCTGAGGTCTTCTGTGGCGCCACTGTGGTAAAACCTTGGCTGTCGGTTCATCACACCGCCGCAGGATCGGAAGTTCCAGGCCAGAACATCCCAACCCTCCCGTAACAGGGCCCGGGTTAGGCCAAGCACGTAGGGCCGGCGACTGTGACCTTCCAGACCGTGAGACACAATGGCCAGGCGGTCACTGCCCTGCCGGTACCAGTCCAGATGCAGTTCATCGTCATCCGGTGTGGCAATCACTTCGGGTTCCGGATCCATCATCGGCACTTTGCGAAACAACGTTGGCCAGACAGTCTGGATGTGGCCGTTGCGCAACCAGGGCGGTGGGCGGTAGTGAAGGGACCTGCTTTCGTACAATTTTTAGCCTTTCATATCAGGGGGTTGACCCCGTAAATCAAAGCGCTTAATATGCGCGCCACTTGCTGCTGTTCCCCGATAGCTCAGTTGGTAGAGCAACGGACTGTTAATCCGTTTGTCGCTGGTTCGAGCCCAGCTCGGGGAGCCACTTATTTTGAAATGCCGCTGTTTCTCATGAATCAGCGGCATTTTTCGTTTCCGGTCTCAGAAAATCTGTTCCCGCTGCATGAATTCGGTCAGCACGCGGAACAGCGTGAAACCATCCTCGGTGCCAATCAGTTCCCGAATAGAGTGCATACCAAACTGGGGCACACCAATATCCAGTGTCGTCACGCCCAGATTCCCCGCCGTCAACGGCCCGATGGTACTGCCACAGCCCATATCACTGCGAACCACGAACGTCTGGTGCGGCAAACCCAGCTCGTCACTGATATGACGGTATACCGCTGCTGAACGACTGTTGGTGGCGTAACGCTGGTTGTGGTTAACCTTGATCACCGGCCCCTGATTGAGAACCGGGCCGTGATTCTCGTCATGCTTATCCATGTAATTCGGATGGATACCGTGGGCATTATCCGCCGAGACCATCATCGAACGGGCGATGGCGCGAGCCTTGCCAGCGCCGGCCCATCGGTCCAGTACCGCCGTCAGGAACGGCCCCTGGGCGCCCTCGGCCGACATACTGCCAACCTCTTCGTGATCGTTGCAGACTAACAGCGCGGCCTCGTCACCGGAGGCCTTCAGTAACGATTGCAGGCCAATGTAACAACTCAGCAGGTTGTCCAGGCGAGCCGAGGCAATGAAATCATCGCGCAAACCCACGAACGACGCTTCCCGGGCATCGTAGAAGCTCAGCTCATAACCCAGAACCTTGCGGGCACTAATCCCGGATTCGGTCCTGACCTGTTGCGACAGCAAATCAACAAAGCTGGTCGTGTCGCTTTCCGGAACCTGCATCAGAACCGGCGGCAGATCAGTCTGGGGGTTGACCGTCCGATTGCTGTTGGCTTCGCGGTCCAGATGAATGGCCAGGCTGGGAATAAACGCGATTGGCTTGCGAAAATCCACGAGGGTATCCCGTACCTTGCCATCCTCGTCCAGCACGGTAACCCGGCCGGCCAGGGAAAGATCCCGATCAAACCAGGGGTTAAGCAGAACACCGCCGTAAACCTCGACACCCAGCTGGAAAAAGCCCTTGCGACGCAGCTCCGGGTTCGGCTTGACCTTCAGGCAGGGGCTGTCGGTATGGGCGCCTACCATACGGATACCGGAGGTGGTGACATCTTTGCTGCCGGTACGGAAGGCGACGATTGAAGAGCCATTACGGATAACGAAATAGCCTGGTTGCTGGCCAGTGACCAGTCCTCCCGCTCATCCAGCTCCTGAAATCCGGCCGCACTGAGCCGTTGCTTCATGGTGTCGACCGCATGCCAGGGCGTGGGGGAGGTGTTCAGAAACTTCAATAAATCTTTGTTAATTCAGCGTGTTCCATGATGTCCCTGATTAAAAGATAATTGCTTCAACAGTATGGCATGAAG
>Ga0064014_10173_pt1 | contig 22281 bp, 28 predicted proteins | sample CrowatWCoCulture_2_FD_61584 | JGI IMG/M metagenome (GOLD analysis project Ga0064014, IMG submission 61584) | Marine cyanobacteria communities from the University of California, Santa Cruz, USA, analyzing cyanobacterial DNA methylation -... | ecosystem: Host-associated > Microbial > Bacteria >...
GCCAAAGCGCTCGTTGATAATGTCGATCAATCTTGAAAGAGAGACTTGCTCTTCACGCACCAACCCAGATCCGACCTCTCGAGGACCGTCTAGTGGTTTCGCACTACCTTCGCTTAGGGACAAAAGCAACCAAAGCCAATGAGGTTTTCTCATCAGGGCTTTCAGCGTTTTTTGTCCCTGTTCCTGTCAGTCAAACCGATAACTCGACGCGGTTATGCCGCCCAAAAGATCGGTTTCGTGGTAGACACGGGTTGCTGTTGCCTGCTCTGCTGCGCCAACGGCGACATAGATCGGCACCCAATGGTCTTCCTTGACATGGCATTCGCGGGCATAGGGCGCGCTTTCCCAGTTCAGCAGGTCCGCTGTTCGGGCCTCCGGTGCCTTGGCCAGCGTCTCACCCAACCACGCGTCAAATCCGGCCGAGGGCACTTTTGCCGCCGGGTTCATCTTTGACATGTTGTGGTAGCTCAGGCCCGAACCGATGATCAGAACGCCCTCGTCGCGCAACGGCGCAAGCGCACGGCCGATCTCGAAATGCTTTGCAGGATCATAGGAGCTCAGCATGGACACCTGGATCAGCGGCACATCCGCATCCGGGTACACTGATCTGCATTGGCACAAAGGTCCCGTGATCATAGCCCTGTGTGGGGTCTGGCGTGGCAGAGATCCCGCCCCGGCCAACAGCCCGATGATCCGTTCCTGCCAAGGCCGGATCGCCGGGCGCACCGTACCTGATCTGGTAGGTTTCGGGCGGAAAGCCGGAATAGTCGTATTCCATCGTTGGCGCGTCTGACGACATGACCCGCACTTGATCGGCTTCCCAATGACCAGAGATCATCACAACGGCTTTGGGCCGCTCGGGTAGGTCCTCCTCCATTTGCACAAAGGACGCTTCCAGGTTTTTGAAAATCGCGCGTAACTGCGGCACCCATGGCCATGGGCCTCCGCCGTGCGAGATATAGAAGGTTGGCATTTTGGTCATTGTGTCACCTCAGGCGGCAGCGGGCACGGACCGCGAGGTGCGACGTCCCAGGATGACGTACACGGCCAAGGCCAGCAGCACGGCATTAACCGGCAGCACCTCGAATTCACCACGGTAGATATGCAGGCCCATGGCCAGCAGCTGAATTGTTGCGAGGCCGAGCGCAGCCAACGCGGTCAGGCGTGGCATGATACCCGTCAGGACGGGTAGGATCAGGCCTGCAGCCGCTGCAAGTTCGGCAGCGCCGATGAAACGAACGAGCGCGACGGGCACCTCACCGGGCCATCCCATCATAGCCGCCAGGTCAGGGATTGGCTGCGTTGCTTTCATGAAGCCGGCCAGCGCGAAAACGGCCGCCAGAAGAACTTGTGCGCCCCAAAGGGCCTATTGTTTTCTTGGACATTGGGAACCTCTACTGTCCTGTTTTCAGATGTTCGCAAACATAGACAGTGAGCCTTATCTCGACTATTTGGGATTTTATGTTTTTACTATCCCATATATCGGGACAATTGGAGATCGCATGAACAAGCTCGATGGGCTGGATGTTTTCGTGGCAGTTGTTGAGGCCAAAAGCTTCGCGGGCGCAGCACGCAAACTCGGCATGCCAACCACGACCGTCAGCGCGAAGGTATCGCGTCTCGAAGAGCAGCTTGGCGTCTCGCTTTTGCGACGCACGACGCGCAAGCAAAGCCTGACTGAGGCCGGGGACGCATACTACCGCAGTTGTGCACCCGCGCTTCAAACGATCGAACAGGCCAGTGCCGCGCTGCAACAGAATAGGTCAGAGCCACAGGGAACCCTGCGCATGACCGCCCCACCCGATATTGCACAGATCGCATTGGCTCCGATTATCGACACCTATCTCAAGCGCTATCCGGATGTTCACGTCGACCTTCGCGTGACAAACAGCTTTGTCGATTTGGTCTCGGAACAAGTTGATCTCGCCATACGTATCGGTGAGCTCAGCGACGCAAGCCTTGTTATTCGAACGTTCACAAACGGCTCTTTGTCTCTCTGGGCTGGATCGGCTTACCAGGCACAGTTCACCCTTCCGACCCGCCCCGAAGATCTGGAGCGGCATCGGATAATCTGGCTTCGCACGCGGCAAAGCAAAATCGACCTCATGGGCCCGGCAGGTGAAACCCTGTCTTTGAAGTCGTCGGGCTGGCTGGACGTGGACGACCTTCAAACCCTAAAGCACTACGTTGAGCAGGGCTTGGGAATTGGTCTTTTGCCACGCTTCGATCTTCCCAATCTGCAGGGTGATCCGGACCTGATTCCTGTCTTGCCGCAGTACAAGACCGCGCCATTCAGAGCGGTCTTTGCCTATACCAAGCAAAATTTCGTGCCGGCGACCGTCCGAAGCTTTATCGACACCGCAGCTGACTTTGCGCGCGGCCGTAGGAAGACGGTCTAAAGCGTGAAGGAGCTCCTTAAGGCTTCAAGTGCTGCGATCTCATCGCCTTCGGCAAAGGCTTCAAGGCCGATTGGGCTTCATAACCCATGCCAGCCAGAGATTTCGCAACCACCGTGTCATTTATCTCGCCGGCCCCGGGTTCACACCGACCGGGATTGCCTACGACCTGCACCTCGCCGATCCACGGCAGATACGCGCCGTTAGTAGGGGATTAGTAGGGAATGTACGTCAAACGTTCTCTTGCCCGGTCCGACACGGTCCAAGAGTGCCGTTCAAAATATTGACTTAATCGTAATGGGTTATGCGGATTCAGAGGGTCTGGTCTGGCCAAGTCCAAATCGTAGACGGCAAAATTCGTAATGATGGGGTCGGGGGTTCGAGTCCCTTCAGCGGCATCACTTAAACTTGTTTTATCCTTTTAAAACAGTTATTTACGCATTCTAAAATGCCGCTAGTCCCCCTTAAGGGTACCCCTTTGACGCGCCGGTACCTGCTGTCTGACACTCTCCTTGGCACAAACCAAAAGGAGAGACTGCCATGAGCAAAATCGACATGAACGCCGCCAGAGAGCGCGCCAAGCACTACGCAAATACTATTGGGGTTGCTCCACCATCCGAGTTGGTGGACGCGGAACGCGCACCGACGGACGAGTTGCTGGCATTCTGCAACGAATACGGAATGTCGCTAGATTGGGTATTCTTAGGCGACGTCACACCAATGGTGCGGGCATCGCATCGGGAGACTGCCGATGGAACCGCGCTCTGATTTGGCCGTGGAAGCCAGGGTCCACTTCTTTGCAGATACAATTGGCGTGGACCCTCCTAAACGAATTGTGGATGATAGCGACGTATTCACGGCTGAGTTTCTTGCTTTCTGCAGCTCGACGGGACTGTCTTTGGACTGGGCGCTCAAGGGTGACCTAAGGCCACTACTTGTCGCCGATTGCACGTCGAAGCCTTGATATCTCTGATTGCGGACGCATCGCAAAGTAGAAGAAGTTTCGGTTAAGCGTCTGTTTCCGGACGCTTTTCAGAGTATAGTCCACTGCACGCGCGACGCATTAGAAGGTAACTCTCGGAAACTTATTTTTCTAGCAAAACTGTGCTAGAACTTATCGGGGCAAGAACTCGCCGGAAATTCGTCAACCGTAAAAGTCGTTCGGCCAGTGTTGCTAGCGTTGCTAAAGGAAGCAATCCCATGTCGAGCAACCTGTCGCGCGACGATTACATTGGTGGTGCGGTAGGCTTAGTGCTGCTGCTCGCGGCAGTTTCGACGGTACTCGTACTGGGTGAAAGCGCATACTATTGGCGGGTAAATGGGTTTCTTCCTGAGCGCGATTTGCTTTGGCTTTTGGCGGAAAGTAGCTGTCCGGCAACAAATGGCGAAGCTCTGGGCTTTCAAGGTAAAGAATTGTGTCGCGTAGATGCATTGGACTTCACTGAATACGGATTAGGCACAGACAAGTTGGTGAACGCCGTTTTGGATTGGAACATCCTTTGGTTGGTGCCTCTAGCTCTCGGCGTTGCGCTGCTTATCTTAGATTTTGCGCTCGACTAACGGCTGCGCCCATCGCCGAAGTTGAGCCTGCCGTATCCGCTCCTTGCCTTCCTCCGTCTTCGGACCGGTGGATAGCCCGCCGTGAAATCCGCATCGCCGCTTCCCCCGTTCGGATCTTGCCCGGCAGGGCGTTCCCTTTCGGGTCTTGGCTCCGCAGATGACACGAATTTTGTCAGGCCCTAAAGGCAGGCGGTCTTCAAACTTTTTGGGTCGGTTTTGCGGAGTTGCAGATAATACCCCACCCCGCGTGCGCGCGTACTGGTGCGAGAAATCCCCCAAGCCCAGCGCCTTTACCATCCGCTTGACGGCGTATCCGCGCGGGTCGAGTTCGTCTTTGCATTCCCAATACGCCAAGGTCTTGTGTGAGACGCCTGCGCGCTGGGCGAGGGCGCGCTGTGACAGCCCAGCATCCTTCCGTGCCACTTTCAACTCAATGCCGGTCATCTGTTTCTTACTTGCTCAATCAGGAAGGCTGCGCAGTCATGTGTTCATGGTATGTTCTGCGACATTCTGTCGAATAGATGGAGCCAAGAATGCATGACCGGGCTTTCGGCAAACTTGCCAGAACTCAACGACCAGAAGCCAAACGCCAATAGTGTAAATCGCAATAAATCTAAGGCGGCGAGATGGGCGACTGCAACACGGGTTTTTTGACATCGCGCCTATTTTGTGGTCAGATCGCCATGCTTATTTTAGTGAAGGTGAATTATGCGAACTCTTTTCCTCTCCGCAGCGGCGGTGTGTCTTGCGTGCGGTGCACAAGCAGCAACCATAACCGCAGATACAGTCATAGAGTATGTTGAACCCGTACTCGACCCCTTGCCGACTAATGGTGTGCGAGATGGTATTCCGAACGGGCGAGATGGCGGGACGGAGTACGAGGAGGTCGACCTTAAGATAGGCACGACGACAACCGATACAGTGGTGACGGATGGCGACGATACTACCTACCTGTCGCTCCTAACCGGTTCTCACGTTGTTCTCGGATTTTCGACCGGCTTTATTTTTGACGGAACAGGGAATGACCTTTTCGTCGACGAAATTGGCAGTGCCAGTGAAACCGCCAAGGTCTTTATCTCAAGTGATTTCGGTAGCACATTCACCTTCCTTGACACAGCAGACGGTGCAAACACCACAAACGAGTTTGACTTTGCAGACTACGCCTTTCTCCCTGACGATTTGAAAGTCAACGCCGTCAAAATCGAAGGCACAAGTGATGGCGGGTCTTCTCCCGGTTTTGACCTTACCTTTGTCCGGGGACTAGAAGGCAGCGTTGTGGAAGAGCCGCAAGGTCCTGATGGTGTCATTCCACTTCCTGCTGGTCTACCGTTGCTACTCGCGGGATTAGGGTCGCTTGGCGTCCTCCGGCTCCGTAGTAGAACCCGCTAGAAGTACCAAAACTCCCAGCGCGTGCAGTTGGCGGTTTGGTTACCTGCACGCATATACCATATGGCATATCTATAGACTGGCTCAGTTTTTGAGCAGCGGAAGGGGTGATAATGGCTCATTTTTTGAGCCATTAACCCTCCACAACATCGATTTCCGGGCCGGTCATGGGATTGTTGGCGCAATTTTTGAGCCGGGGTGGCTCAGTTTTTGAGCAGGGGTTTTTTTTCCTGCTCTGAAGAAAGGCGCGTCCCGGCGGTTTGCCGTCTGCCATTGGCTCATCTTCCACTGCCCAGCGCGTCGCACGCCCATGTCCCTCTGGCCCAAGGTGCGGTTCTTCTGTGACCCGGATAAAGCCGTGTTCGACAAGGTCATCGAAGTAACCCGCGACAGTGTTGCGGGAGACATTCAACAACTCCGACGCTTCGCGCTGGCTCATCGATATTCGCCCGTTGTTGCGGCCGTTGAAGCGCAGCTTGATTTCCGCGAACAGCGCCCGTGGTCCAGGCTTCATGGTCCGCCATGCCTCGCTTTCCATCACCCAGCGGTGAAGCTGGACGAAACGCCCAGCCCCCCGTTTCTTTTGCTTGTACGAATTGCCATCCATCAGCGTTTGTCAGTCCCCAGCACAGCGAGGAAGACGCGGATAGCGACCGCCTGACTACGGCAACCACCAAGGCACACCCAGGACCCTTCCAGAGCGCCCTCAGCGCCTTTCCGGGCATAGACCTGCCACTTACCGTTGTTGCGGCCCAGCGCGGCTTTCTGAGCGGTCATTGGCGACCTCCATAGACAAAGGGAGCCAAGAGCCGTGCGCGGGCCACAGGGACGCCGTAGCGGCGGCTCAGACGCTTGATGTGCAGGCGGTTCATTGGTCACCGCCTTTCGGGTCAAGGTCACGCGCAGAACGCGGGAAGCGCAGAGATGCTGGGTCTGTACCCTTTCGCAACCAGTAGTGCGCGATGCACTCTGGCCCGCGATACTCGACTTCGATTGGCCAGCCGTATTCCTTCTTGAGGTTGTGGATGATTGCGCCGAGACGCCAGCCGTTCACTTCCCGGATTTCGGTTTTGTGCGTGATGACGCGCTGGGCGATTAGCGCCTCGCAAGTCCAGAAGATTTGAGTTCTGTTTGAATGCCAGTGCTTTGTCATTGTGTGCTCCACTGCTTGTTTTTGAATGGCGCAGGGGCTAGTCTTGAGTAGTTCCGGCAAAGAACACTCGACCCCTGTGCCGCTTACCCGTGGCCGGGGTCGTTTTAGTTTGAGAGTGCCGCAATCGCGGCGTCGATTTGGTCTTCAGCCCAATAGAGCCTGTGACCAAGTTTGATGGGTTTTGGAAGCCGCCCCGCTTCAAGGTCTCGGTAGACGGAAGACCGGCTGCGGTTTCCGAGTTTTGCCTGTAGCTGGGCGAAGGATAGGTAGGTCATCTGGTTGCACCATGTAGTTGTTGGTACAAGCAAGATGACGCTTGAGGCATCGTCGCGCATACGGGAGAAAAGTCAGCCTTTCTCGCTGGTCTTGGAAAAAGTTGCGATAATATCCCGAACGTCTTCTAGCGTTGCCTCGACTTCCGCAGGGCCATAATCTGGATGCAATGCGTTCATCGGTATGGTTCGACGAAATTCATCCTTGCGCCGCCACAACTTTGATGTAGCCGCAAATTCAGAACGCAGCCGTTGATGGTTCTTGTGGGTCATTAATTCACGAATTTCGCTGTACTTGGTCTCGCGGCCGCAGACCGTGAGTGCGTCCGCGACTGCATCACAAGCGCTAAAAGGTTTTGAGGCCTCGTTCCGGGTCAACGTAAGCTCAAACTCGTCCGCAATCATCAAAACTGTCGAGTGAATAAATGACTTCTCAAGCCAAGCCTTCCCGCGAGGGCGGCCACCTGAACTCGGTCTGCTTAGTTTTCCTGAGATTAGAGACGCCGCAAAGGTTCTCAGCGAAGTTGGCAACTTTGCTTCACTGGAAATGTTTACAGCGCAAATTTCGCAACACGCATCAAAGAACTCGGGTTGGCTCTTAGCGAGATAAGTGAGCGCATCGCCCATCGCTTCCGAAATGAAGAACTGTGTTTGTCCCGACCCGAGTATGCCTCTTCCGGTGGATGAACCAGTGGACCAAGCAACTACTGCATCGGCGAATGTGTAGTCTGGAAAGTCTAGCCTTCCGTTTACAACAACGTCTTCAAAAACATCCGTAGCTAGCACACCTGCTTCGTGGAACCTCTTCATTTCTAAAACTCTACGACTGTTGATTGGCTGTTCAGGCTGATGAAACTACCCCACCGCTCCATCAGCGCCCGCCTTTGCTCAAGGAAGTCCGTCCGCCGATAGGCCCGCTCAACGCTGCTCCCAGTGACATGGCCCAGCGCGGTCTCAGCGACTTCTCTCGGCGTGTTGGTGGCCTCTGCGCACCAATCGCGGAAGGACGACCGAAAGCCATGCGGACGGGCCTCCAGGCCCCGGCGGGTCATGTACGCGCCCATTGTCATGTCCGAGATAACGCCACGCCGAACACCTGAGAACAGGTAGCCATCACGAGAGAACTTGCGGGCTTCTTCAATTACGCGCTGGGCTTCGGTCGATAGAGGAACTCTGAACTCAACCGTCTTGCCGACGCGACCCTTCACGATTTCGGAGGGAACCGTCCAGACATCGCCGTCAATTTGGTCTTCGTGAATGTGGCGAAGTGGTCCTGAGCGAACGGCGGTCAAGATTAAGAGTTGCAGAGCCAACTCCGTGACCCCACCACCGTTTAGGCTTTGATAGAATGCTGGGACCTCGTGCCACGGCATGGCCGGGATGTGCTTTGGTGTGTGTCGCTGTTTGCCTAACAGAGCTTTAGCCTTGGCAGGCGCTTGTAGGTCCACGTCCAGGCCCAGCGCAGCAGCATGCTGGAAACAGATATTGAGGCGGTTCATCGCCTTCCGAGCCGTATCAGCCTTTGTGTGCCAGATAGGGGCTAAAGCGTTGCGAATGTCGATTTGGTCGATGTCCGCAATCGGCATACTACCCAGCTTAGAAAGCACATGTAATTTCAATGGGGTAAACCATCTGCCAGCCTTCCCATCACCTTTGAGTTCGGCCTTGCGGCTCTCAAAAGCATCGACGGCGATATCGTTCAGAATGTGAAGATTGCGTTCGGCCTCCCGGCGCTGGCGTTGCCGTTCTTTTATGGCGTCCTTACCTTGGCGAACGACTTTACGCCATTCCTCGGCACTCTCGCGGGCTTCGCTTAGGGTAACATTAGGGTAGGCCCCCAATCCCATCTCGTGCCGCCGTCCGTGCAGTGTATATCGCAAGACCCATTTGGCTCGGGTTTCGGTGGGTTTGTAGAACCAAAGACCGCCACCATCGGAATATTTTCCAACTTTTGCGTGCCGCAAAGTCGCGTCTTCTAGCTTATGGAGTGGCCTTTCCATGACAGTCCCCCTGTTGGTCCCCCTACAATATATGGGGTATAGCGGTTCAGGGTGGAACCCCTTGGAACTGTCGAAACGTCTATTCTGCTCTATTTTATTCGCATTGCATGCAGCGGCGGTATGTTACGGAGCATCAAGATATAGTTATTAGCTGCCCTTCAGAGGCACCATCGAAACTGTAATCGTGAATACCCTAAATCGCTTTTGCTTGGCGGCGCTTGCGTAGCGCGCTTGGTGTTTCTTGGTCTTAGAGGCGACGGTTTACAGCGCTGCCCGCCGATGACGGTGCCTCACCTACTCAAAACGAGAAAGGCCGCCCAATATTGGGCGACCTTTGATTTTGTTATTTGCTACAAGCGCTTGCTTGGCGCCAAGTATCCGGGTCGATTACTTGGCTGCGCTTTTCTTGCGCCGTGCAACAGCGCCAAGTCCGCCGATGCCAGCCAAGAGCATCCATGCGGCTGCTGGAAGCGGGATGGTGGTGTCGACCGTGGTATTGAAGTTGTCGAACGCAATACCGATGGCGCGTTGTCCGCCCTCAGTGGTGCCGCTAATGCGGATTTCATCGAACTGTCCGAGACCGCTAAACCCGATCGTAACCGCATTTCGATCGCCGGTACCGGGATCGCCGTCTTTTACAGTTCTCGTTGCGCCAACCTGCACATCGTTGAGAAACAGCATGAATGTAAAAATTTCTTGCTGATCGTCGCCGTCTTGAAGACCGTCAATGTCGGCCATATCGAACGATGCGGCGTCTACAGCTGCGTCATACTTGATGTTTAGTTCGGTTACCTGACCAAAGTCTGACGTCAAAAAATAGTCGCCAAAGACACCAATAGGTAGAGGATTGTCGTTCGGTACAAAACCATCCCTTGGCGAGCCGGTCTTTACAGCGAAAAGCTCCTTCGAGCTCGAAAAGGTTATGCCGGCACCGCCAAAGGCCTCTTCCGTTCCCAAGGCTTTGACGTTGCCAGAGTACAGGCCCTCAAAGTCGAGAACGGTAGCGTTCGCAGCCACCGCAAAACCCGATGCGACAAGTGTCGACACCGCGAGATTCTTAAGTTTCATAGTAAACCCCCTTAACTAACAACACCCACACGGAATCGCATGAAGCATTGAATTGCAATTGTTCGTCGCGCGAGAGACCTAGGCTGTGCCAGCGTTATTGACCGCAATATCAAACCAGTTGAAGTTACCAGCATCGAACGCGTTCGACACGACGCCAGTGCTGGTATCAACCTCGGCGATTGTGCCGTTACTGGACCCCACCAAGACCGTTGAGGCAGATGCGGAAATCGTCGAGGCAGCCATAATGACTGTCGCTGAAACTAGTTTTTTCATGGCACACCCCATAACAATTAGCTAACTCTCCACGCGATCTAAGGATGTAGCGTCTCAGCGTGGGTGCTGGGGGAGGGGAGACGTATAATACACCTGTCCATTGGGATACCCGATCTATTCCATCGGATCTGTGAGACCACTTCGGACTACGGTCAGCACTCATAGACAGTATATTTCGGCAGCCAGATCTGCCATTAACCGGGCGAGGATCTTTTCTGTCGCTCCACCGCTTCCAACGGTTGCAGAGCGTCTTGTACGGACCGTATTACGCAGGCGCATCGCGCCACCGTAAGCCATTGTTATCGAGTAAGATAACTCGACTTAACACACGCTGATCACCCCTCTCGGAACATTGCTGCGCAATGCCCTGCCGGGCAGTGAACGCGGGGGTCGCCGTGTGACTTGCGAAAGAAGGGCTCAAGTCGCGCCTTCTGCGCATCTGTCAACCAGAAAAGATCAGACATGTCAGCGATTGTTTTCGAGCTGTGAATCATGTCACTGGGCGGAAATCAATGGGTCCTGACCCTAAGCTTTGCGCCACCCCGGGGCCAAGACTTGTCGCGTATCGGCGATCAGCATCTTTGCCCAATGTCACCGATGGGGTAGCGTTCAAAGGGGACAGACAACTTCAAGGAAAAACCCGTGATACAATCGTGGAGATGGTTTGGCCCCCAAGATCCGGTATCGCTGGCAGATATTAGGCAGGCAGGGGCTTCGGGAATCGTGACCGCTCTGCACGAAATCTACGATGGGCAGGCTTGGCCAAATGAGCTGGTTGACCAGCGCAAGGCCATGATTGAGAGCGAAGGGTTCACTTGGACCGTCACAGAATCCATTCCAGTCCCGAGCGCCATCAAGCGAGACGGCGGAGCCGCTCGTCCAGAAATCGACGCGTTCTGCAGCAGCATGCGCGCCCTCGCGCAGGCCGGGCTTAAGGTCATCTGTTTTAATTTCATGCCGGTCGTGGACTGGACGCGCACCGAATTGAGTTTTATAGCACCGAATGGCGGACGCGCGTTGCGGTTCGACCCGGTTGATTTCTGCGGCTATGACGTTTTCATTTTGAAGCGTACCGAAGCTGAAACTGACTATGACGTGGCAACTCTCTCGGCGGCGGAGGAGCGATTTAAGAATTGGGATCAGGCGCAAATTGAGGCACTTGAGTTCAACATCATCTCAGGGCTTCCGGGCGCAGAGGCAACCCACTCCCGCGACGGCATTCGCGACCTAATCTACAGCTTTAAAGGGCTTCGCGCCGAAGGGCTGCGTCGGTCACTTACTGAGTTCTTATCCGAGATTATTCCACTTGCCGACGAGCTTGGCCTGCGGATGTGCATGCATCCTGACGACCCGCCATTCTCGCTGTTTGGTCTCCCGCGTGTTCTGAGCACGGCCGAGGATTATCGTGCCGCATTTTCGGCGCAGCCATCACTGGCGAACGGCATCACGTTCTGTACCGGCTCGTTAGGTGCGCGCGCCGACAACGATCTTGTCGAGATGATCAAGGAATTTGGTCCCCGCATCCACTTTGCGCATCTCCGAAATGTCACGCGAGAGGCCGATGGCAGCTTTTACGAAGCGGATCATTTGGACGGGTCCATCGATATGGTTGATGTCGTACGCGCGTTACTGGCTGAAGAGGATCGGCGCGCGGCGGAGGGAAGGCCCGACGTTGAAATCCCCATGCGTCCGGATCATGGGCATCTTTTGCTGGATGACATCCTGAAAAAAACCAACCCAGGCTATTCCGCAATTGGGCGGCTCAAGGGCCTCGCCGAGCTGCGCGGCGTGGAAATCGCGCTTCGCCATGTCGGCACGGCATAGGCGGAGGACGGTGCATGAGTGATTTTGATGGCAAGATCGCACTTGTGACAGGGACGAGCGGTATCGGCCTCGGCGCTGCAATCCGGTTTGCGCGGGGTGGGGCGCGTGTTTTTTGCGCTGGCATTGACCCCGCGCTCAATGAACAAGCGGAAACCGACTGCGCGGGTTTGGACGTAACCGTTTCGCGCGTTGACGTCTCATCGGAAGACGATGTTGCGCGCTGGGTTGGTGAGGTGACCAGTGCGCAGAACGGCGTCGATATCTTGGTTAATGCCGCTGCGGTGCAAACCTATGGCGACACAGCGAGCACCGACATCGGCCATTGGAACCGCGTGATTGGGGTCAATCTGACCTCGTGCTATCTGACGTCACATTTCGCCTATCCGCACATGAAGCGGAGAGGCGGCGGGTCGATCGTGCACGTCTCTTCCGTGCAAGGACACCAGAACCAGAATGGTGTCCTGGCCTATGCCACGACCAAGGGCGGCATTCATGCCTTGACCCGCGCGCAAGCCGTCGATGCCGCGCGCGACAACATCAGGGTGAACTCTATCAGCCCCGGATCGATCCGCACGCCGCTTTTGGAATTTGCGGCCCGTCAGGTCGCCGGTGAGGACGGTTCGATAGAAGACACCATCAAAAGCTTTGGAGCTGCGCACCCAATCGGGCGCGTCGGAACAATTGAAGAGACAAGCGCGCTCATTGCGTTTCTCTGCAGTGACGCGGCTGCATTTTGTACTGGCGCAGATTACAAAATCGATGGTGGGCTTACCGCGGGACTAGGCGTCTAGCCAGAGACGGCACTTGCCGGTTATTCTGTGTCATGACTGCCCTTTTTCTTCATGGTGTTCCCGACACCCCCGCCCTTTGGCGGCCCTTGCTCGATGCGTTGGACCTTCCTGCAAACGAAACCATCGTTCCAGCCCTGCCTGGGTTCACGGCCCCTGCACCACGCGGGTTTTCCTCAACCAAGGAAGAATACCTCTCGTGGCTCACCGAACTGGTCGAGGCCCAGGTCGCATCGACCGGACCGATTGACCTTGTTGGGCATGACTGGGGGGCGGCACTCATCATGCGGCTGGCCAGTCTTAAGCCCGAGTTAGTGAGAAGTTGGACGGTGATGAATGCGGTCCTAGAGCCCGGCTATCGCTGGCACAAAACCGCGCGCATCTGGCAAACACCGATCTATGGCGAGATTTTTATGGCTATGGCGCGCCCCGCCAGACTGGAAGTCATGTTGTCCGAGGCAGGAATGCCGGCCGATCTGGCCAAAATCGAAGCCAGCCATGTGCGACGCCCGATGAAACGCTCCATCCTACGACTTTATCGCTCTGCCAAAACCATGTCGGACGAATGGACGACCCATCTCGCTTACTTGCCCGAACGCGGTCTGATCGTTTGGGGCGTAACCGATCCATTCGTCCGGATCTCGGTGGCGGAGCGTTTTTGCGCGAACCGCGGGTTTGAGTTGCACCGAGAAGAGGGTGCGGGGCACTGGGCAGTGTGCGAAAGACCGCAAAGCATCGCCCAGCGATTACAAGCGCATTGGGCTTAAGCGATCACGCGGTTTTGGCTTCCGCGTCTCCGGCTGCGTCTTCTTCGACAACCACGGCCTCAACCGGCGTTTCTAGATCGACGAGGTCTTCGACCACGGTTTCCGCCTCCTCCGGCTCGGGCGCTCCGACAATTAGCGGCAACATGTCTGCGCCCTGACCACGCGCCGCGGAATCATGCGGTGGCCGCTTCCAGTCCAATGTGTCAAAGGCACCGCAGTTCTCACAAACTGGTGCCCATTCCGCATAGACCGAGTTACAGTTTCCACATACCCACTGCGGACCGCGCGGTGCGCCGACAGCGCGCGCAAGATAGCCACGTACGACAGCGTCGTCCGCGCCTTGACCACGTTCAATCGCGGCCATGATCGTTAGCGTGCGCTGCGTCGGATCTGCGTCGGCAAGATCGCCCATGGCTCTTCGCGCCGCAGGGAAATCCTCCGCCGAAATATTCAACTCGGCAAGCAGAAGCTTTGTCTCAGTATCTTCGGGCCGCAAACGCGTTAGCGTCTCGAACCGCTTCAGACGCGCTGCGGGCGTTTCATCTGGAACAATCTCGGCAAATGCGGCGGCAAGATCCGGATGGGGCCGCGTTTCCCAAGCTTTGCGCAAAAGCCGTGTCGCTAGTCTTAGTTTGCCCTGTTCGATGTACCCGCGTGCTGCCATCGTGGCGGCAGGGATCAGATCCGGCGACATCTTGTTGGCAGCAATCGCTGCCTCGCGGGTTTCGATCGATGTTGAGTCATCAAGCAAATCGCGCGCCTCAGACAGGGCGAGAACCGCATCGCGGCGTTTGTGTACGTCACGCGGGAGCGCGCCATGCTTTAGCTTCGCGGCGAGCGTCTTGCGTGCGCCGCTCCAGTCACCGGATTCCGATTGAAGCTGTAGCAGGGTATCCTGCATCTCAACATGCTTTGGCCGCAGCGCAAAAGCGCGCTCTGCCAGTTTCAATGCTGTCTCGTTATCGCCGTCAGCAAGCTTTTGCTTCATGATCCCGCGAATACCAACGAACCGTGTCCGCTCATCAGCCAGCAAAAGCTTGTATGTCTCTTCGGCCTTGGCCCGATCTTCGGCCAGTTCCGCCGCTTGCGCGGTGACAAGGTTGGTCAGCTCTGGACGGTTGAGGTATTTCTCGGCCTTGGCGGCCTTGTTCAACGCGACGCGACCCTCGCCCGATGCCAGCGCCATCATTGAATCCGCCAACGCTTCGAAACCTTGCCGTTCGCGGTTTCGATGCAGCCAACGGGTAATTGCCGTCTCGTCGCCACTGATAAACCGAAACACAGCAACCAACAGGCCAAGAAGCCGCAGAACGACCCAAATCACCGCGATCAGGACTACAGCCGCAATCACCGATTGAAGCGGGCCAAGATTGAACTCCACTGTACCGACGGACACCTGAATTCCGCCTTGTGCCTCCATCAGATAGCCAGCCCCGAGGGCCAGACCTGCGATGATGCAGACGAAGAGAACGATTTTTGTGAGAGACCATAGCATCCGTCGTGTTCTCCTACTGGCTACTTAACGCGGCTTGCAAAGCGGCGAGCGCGTCAACGGCGGCGACACGTTCTTGCGCGGGCGCGATCCAGACCTGCATTTCCGCTGATCCGGCCTCGGGCAGTGCTTCAAGCTCGGTCAGGGCCGTCCCAACGTCCCCGGCACGTAACGCAGCTTCGGCGCGTGACAATACCGCGTCAGCACTATCCCCCTCGCGCGGGCCAAGTGAACGCGCGCCCGTTTGGGTCTGCAGGAAACCAACGACCCGTGCGGAAAGGCTATCGTCGGTCTGCGCGCGACGCGATGCATCAAGAGCCACACGTGCCGCACCCGGAAAGCTTTCTTGAAGGGCCGCCAGCGTGGGAACACCACTTTCCGACGGATCCGAAAGTTCCGCCGGAATATCCGCACCCGTTTCGCTTACTAGCGCAAGAGAGTCGGCGAATGGTTCGCCCGAAACCAGCGCAACACCGACAAACTGCAGAGCCGCCTGTGCTTCGGCCAAAGCCGCTGCCTCGGCCGCAGACTGTTCAACCTCTGCTGCCGCAGCGCGTACAGTTTCAAGCTCTGCTTGGGCTTGCGACAACGCAGCTGTGACATCAGATTCAAACGCGGCCATTGCTTCATCTGTGAGTGTACTGTCCAACGACGCCGTGGCGTCTTGCGTTTCCAACATGTCAATTCTGGCAAGCGCAGCTTCTAAGGCCTCGGTCAGGCGGGCAACCTCGGGACTGTTGTCGACGACCTCCACCGGAGTTGCTGTCGAAAGCGTTTCCAAACGGTTTTTGATATCCAACGCGACGAGACCGGCGAGTTCAGACGCTGTTGCATCGGCGCGTCCTGTCGCTTCTTCCAGGCGTGCAGACAGATCTGCGATTTCGGCGCGCAATTCGACAGTTTCATCGCTCTGAGACGAGTCTAAAGACGGCAGGACATAAGGCGCAGCCACGAAACCCGCAGCAACGGCAATCGCACCGCCCAAAAATGGTCCGATCCAGCCTGTCGATGATTTTGGCTCTTCCGCTCTTGGCGCCGGTTCAGAATCTGCCACCGGTTCCGCTTCATCGGAAGCCTCATCGTCAGACAGCGCGACCGTCTCAGCTTCCAAAAGCTCCTCGCTGGACTCGCCCGAAGGTTCAGGGTCGGAAATAACTTCCGCATCTTCAATTTCGTCGGGTGTTACGTCTTCGCCAACGAATTCAACAGCATCATCAGTTTCTTGTGTTTCGGCAGCTTCCGCTTCGACCTCGCTCGTTTCAACGCGGTCTTCTTCAGCGTCCTGGTCGGTCGGCTTTGGTGGCTTCGACAAATCCAAGTCCCTTTCACCCAATATCCGTGCAGGTCACGGCAGCGCAGACTCAACTCTAGCCATGGCGTCCCGCTCCAACAACCCGTCAGGGTATCAAAAGAGTACTTAGCACTTCGATCATTGCGGCACGATTTGGCGATGCTGCAATCTTGGGCGTTCCCGAGTAGTCCAACCATCCAGAAGCCGCCGCGGTGCTGATTGCGACCAGCCTTGGTTCGGTCTGCCCAACGGGCCAAGCCTTGGAAAGAAGGCTTGCGGACCGGTTTGAAAAAACAGGCGCTACCACCAAATCGGCGGCGGCAATTTCGGCAACTGCGGCTGGGTCGAGCGTCAATTCAAGTTGTCGGTAGACCGTATACCCGACAACTTCGTGTGAAGCGCCTTCAAGCTCTTTGTTGAAATCCAAGGTTACCACGTTTCCGCGGAGCCAGATAAACCGCTGATTACCCGGGGCTTCGCCCAGCGATTCGCAGAGTTCGTGGGCCGTTTCCGCTACCACCAAAACTTCGCCTTGGGCGTCCCTGACGGCTGCGGCGGTTTGCTGCCCAACGACAAAGCAGTTGGCACCTGCCAAGCCATCCGCAGGCACTGCATTTGGCGACGCAAGGATGACGTTTTGCTCCTGAAGTTGCGGCAACTGAACGTCAACCGCCTCAATTTCCAGAACCGGAGCAATCAAAGCAGGGCCTGCCCAACCCAGTTCTTCTCGGATCTCGCTCAGAAAAGCCTCCGAGTCGCGACGGGGCCGCGAGAGGAGAAGCAAAGGTTGATCATATGACACAGGTCGGCGGCCAGAGTTGTAAGAAGAGCCCCCCGGTGATACCTGCCGCGGGCACACACGACAACCGAGCCCATGGTACAAGAGACGACAGTTCTGGGGATTGAAAGCAGTTGCGACGATACTGCGGCGGCGGTCCTGCGCCTGCGTGATGGACGGGCTGAGGTTTTGTCGTCCGTGGTGGCGACGCAAGACAAGCTGCATGAAGCCTATGGTGGCGTCGTGCCCGAGATTGCTGCCCGCGCCCATGCTGAGAAACTGGACCTCGCGACAGAAGATGCGCTGAATGAGGCCAACGTCGACTTGGCTGAACTTGACGCAATCGCCGTGACTGCAGGCCCCGGATTGATCGGGGGTGTTCTGGCCGGTGTTCAATTTGCAAAGGGGCTATCGGTGGGGGCTGGTCTGCCTCTTGTCGGGGTCAATCATCTTGCAGGGCATGCTTTGACCGCACGGATGACCGATGATGTGGTTTACCCCTTTGTCGTGCTATTGGTGTCCGGCGGGCATTGTCAGCTTCTTTTGGTTGAAGGGCCTGAAAGCTACACCAGGCTTGGCAGCACAATCGATGACGCTCCAGGAGAAGCGTTTGACAAAGTTGCACGCAGCCTTTCTCTTACCCAACCCGGCGGGCCGTCGATCGAGCATGAGGCGCATTCTGGTAACGCGGACAGGTTCCAATTTCCGCGCCCGCTTTTGGATCAACCAAACTGCAATATGTCCTTCTCCGGACTAAAAACAGCCGTCCTGCGTGAACGCGATCGGGTTATGGACGGCGACGCACTTCGAATTGGTGATCGCGCCGACTTGTGCGCATCCTTTCAGAAAGCGGTTGCAGACGTTTTGGCCGAGAAAAGCCGTCGCGCCCTTGGCGCGGCGCAGGAGGCCGCCCCCATCACAACATTTGCAGTCGCTGGCGGCGTCGCGGCCAACACGGAAATTCGCGATAGGCTCGAACAAGTTGCGTCAGAGGCGGGAGTGCGCTTCGTTGCGCCGCCACTGAAGTATTGCACCGATAACGCAGCAATGATTGCCTATGCGGGCGCGGAGCTTTTTGCACTTGGCCACCGTGACGGGCCGACCCTGTCGGCGCGACCCCGCTGGCCTCTCGATACCGCGTCGCAGGCATTGGTTGGTGGTGGGCGCAAAGGGCCAAAGTCATGACGGACCGGATTGCAATCTTGGGCGCCGGCGCCTTTGGGACGGCATTGGCGTTGGTCATGGCACGGGCGGGTCGCGATGTGTTGCTGGTCGCGCGGGAAGAGACGGCGGCAGCTTCCATGGCGACCGCACGAACAACGGGTGCACGCCTGCCAGGCCACGAACTTCCAGAGAACATTCAGATCACAGGTACGCCCGCACAGATCAACGCAGCCGACATTTTGCTGCTGGCTGTGCCGACACAAGCCTTGTCGAGTGCGCTCGCTGGGCTCACGACTCTTCCCAAATCACTTGTCGCTTGCTGCAAGGGGATTGAGCTGAACACCGGACTTGGGCCCAGCGGTATCATTGCGCGCCAAGCGCCGGACCGCACTGCTGCGATCCTCACCGGTCCAAGTTTCGCGGTCGATCTTGCCGCAGGGATGCCTACCGCTTTGACCCTTGCCACGCAAAGTGACGAGGATGGTCGCGCCCTTCAAAATGCGCTTTCAACCTCTACACTGCGGCTCTATCGCACGACGGATGTTGTTGGTGCCGAATTGGGCGGGGCGCTCAAAAACGTCGTCGCGCTTGCCGCAGGCATTACACAGGGTGCTGGTCTGGGTGATAGCGCACAGGCCGCCGTCATTGCGCGTGGGTTTGCCGAACTACAGCGCTTTGCGGTGTCGCGTGGCGCGCTGCCCGAAACGCTTGGCGGGCTGTCCGGTCTTGGTGATCTGGTCCTCACTTGCACCTCTGCGAAATCCCGAAACTACGCAGCGGGGCTTGCGTTGGGCGCGGGAGATACGCCTGATCCAAACAAAACAGTCGAAGGGCTGGCCACGGCCAAAGCCATGAGCCGCATTGGCGCATCAGAGGACATCGACCTGCCGCTGATCAGTACCGTAAACGCCATCGCACAAGGCGATATCAGCGTTGCGTCCGGAATTGATCAGCTTCTGGCACGCCCGTTGCGCGCCGAATAAACTGGAGACGACCATGCAGTATTGGCTTTTCAAATCCGAACCCTCAACGTGGAGTTGGGAGGACCAAGTCGCCAAGGGTGAGGCAGGCGAAGAGTGGGACGGAGTGCGTAACTATCAAGCGCGCAACAACATGCGCCTGATGAAGACTGGTGACCTTGGGTTCTTCTACCATTCTCAGTCCGAGAAAGCAGTCGTAGGCATCGTTGAGGTGATCGCCGAGAGTCACCCCGACAGCACCACAGATGACGCACGTTGGGATTGCGTGGATATTCGAGCCGTTAAAGAGGTCCCCCAGGCCGTAACGCTTGAACAAATCAAAGGTGACCTGCGGCTTTCTGAGATGGCCTTGGTGAAGAACACACGACTCTCCGTACAACCTGTCACCGCAGACGAGTGGTCGATTGTGCTAGAATTGGCTGGGGAAAAATAATGAGGGGGTCCTGGTCGCCCAGAACCCCCGTCCACCCCGTGCGTCACTCACCGCACTGAACTGTTTGGTTCCAGCCATCCTGACCTTGGCGTCGTTATAGCCTGTTCGGCTCATGATCCAAAGTCATTAGTGGCTAAAACTCGATCCATTATCCGTAGACGGATTCTTTCCCAAAATGCTTGGTCAGCATGTAGTAGACCACGGCACGATATTTGTTCCGCTCGGACATGCCGTAGGTTTCCATGACAGAATTAATGGCATCCATAAGCTCTGGACCATCACTCAAACCCAGCTTCTTGACGAGGAAGTTGTCCTTGACCGTCTCAAGCTCGCTGGCCTGCGTCGCCGCCACAGTGGAGGCATCAGCATCATAGATTGCCGGCCCGCAGCCAATGGTGACTTTGGTCAGCAAATCCATGTCAGGCGTCATCCCACATTTGTTTTTGAGATCGTCCGCATAGGTCGCGATCAGGTCGTCTCGTTTTCCCATATATCTTCTCCTACCCTGTCAGGGTTATATCGTTGGCCCGGCCAAATTGCGTGCGCCGGCGCATTCAACGTACAGTGCGCAAGTCCTGCCGCCAAAGGAAAAAAGATCGCTCTACTTTGGGAAGAGTAGAGTCACAACGAACCTGGCCCCCCATCCTTCCGGTCCGTTAGGGGTGCTTTCGGCCCAGTATCTTGCGCCTCCGGTAAAGCTCACCGGACGACCATTGATGTTGACCAGTTTGGCGACAACCAGGTTGATCGGGACAGACCACTGTTCTTGCGTCCAATCGTATGTGGACTCTGAATTCACAGTGAACGTCCACGCCGTGGGTGTGGTGTAGGACAAGAATGGCTGAAGAAACGTAGAACTGATGTCGGTCGACCCGGTGACATCGACGATGTGGTTTGCCAGGCCACCATACGTCCACGGTCCTTGCTGCCGCAAAGCGACCCCTGTCAAACCAGCCCCCCATTCTCCAACCCCAAAACGTGAATCCGTAGAGGTGGGAAGCAACAACACGGGCCCAACACCCCAGGTCCAGCCAGAAGAGGTTGCTGCGGCTGGTGAAAAGAAAAAACTCTGGACGGTGTCGCCCAATCCACTTTCCGTGCCGGATCCTGTCGGAATGCCATCTGTCGAAATTATGGGAACGATCGTACGCGAGATCAGGTTCCAATCCTCGCTCAATCTAAATGGGATCACTGGCTGGACGTTGAGCGTCCAACGCGAGCCACTGTCATCGGCCCCTATGTTCTCATCATAGTTTAGCTGAAATGGAAAACTCGCCAGATCCGCGATCGGATTGGAAAGCTGTTTGGCCAACTCTTCTGCCGCAGCTGATTCCTGAGCGCTCACAGCGTTGGGATTAACGAAAACCACAAAAGATAAAATCGCCAAAAAATGCCGCATCATGTTCGCTCCATACAAAACGCCGCATCAGTCTCCCAATGCGGCGTTTGAAATGCAAGGCGACAGAAGCGCCTAGACTTAATAGCGGTAATGCTCTGGCTTGAACGGACCCTCAACCGAGACGCCGATATAGTCTGCCTGATCTTTCTGAAGCTCAGTCAGCTTTGCACCGACCTTTGCCAAATGAAGGCGCGCGACCTTTTCGTCGAGGTGCTTGGGCAGAACATAAACCTCATTCTTATATTCTTCGCCCCGCGTCCAAAGCTCGATTTGCGCAAGCGTCTGGTTGGTGAACGAGGCTGACATCACAAAGGACGGGTGTCCGGTTGCGTTGCCAAGGTTCAAAAGACGGCCTTCAGACAACAGGATCAATCGATTGCCGTTCGGCATCTCGATCATATCAACCTGTTCCTTAATGTTGGTCCATTTGTGGTTCTTGAGCGCGGCAACCTGAATCTCGTTGTCGAAGTGGCCGATGTTTCCAACGATCGCCATGTCCTTCATCTCACGCATATGCTCAAGACGGATAACGTCCTTGTTGCCAGTCGTGGTGATAAAGATGTCGACGTTGCTGACTTCGTCTTCCAGCGTGGTCACTTCAAAACCATCCATTGCGGCCTGAAGTGCACAAATCGGGTCGACCTCGGTCACTTTAACCCGGGCACCTGCACCGGCCAGCGACGCAGCAGAGCCTTTCCCAACATCGCCATAGCCGCAAACGAGTGCGATCTTACCCGCCATCATCGTGTCGGTGGCGCGGCGGATGCCGTCAACAAGGCTCTCTTTACAGCCGTACTTGTTGTCGAACTTGGACTTTGTAACGCTGTCATTCACGTTGATCGCCGGGAAGGGCAGGTGGCCTTTCTCCATCATCTGGTACAGACGATGCACGCCGGTTGTGGTTTCTTCGGTCACGCCTTTGATCATGTGGCGCTGCTTAACGAACCAGCCGGGGCTTTCTTTCAGGCGCTTCTTAATCTGGTTAAACAGAGCAACTTCTTCGTCCGACGTGGGAACCTCGATCAGGTCTGTTTCGCCTTCCTCAACACGGGCACCCAACAGGATGTAAAGCGTCGCATCGCCCCCGTCGTCGAGGATCATGTTCGCGCCACCTTCCTCAAAGTGGAAGATCCGATCCGCATAATCCCAATATTCCTCCAACGACTCGCCTTTGACAGCGAACACAGGCGTTCCGCTCTCTGCGATTGCCGCCGCAGCGTGATCCTGCGTTGAAAAGATGTTGCACGAGGCCCAGCG
>Ga0064014_10175_pt1 | contig 22218 bp, 23 predicted proteins | sample CrowatWCoCulture_2_FD_61584 | JGI IMG/M metagenome (GOLD analysis project Ga0064014, IMG submission 61584) | Marine cyanobacteria communities from the University of California, Santa Cruz, USA, analyzing cyanobacterial DNA methylation -... | ecosystem: Host-associated > Microbial > Bacteria >...
GTTGCGATCCCCGAACCGGGCGATCGATGGCAGGATGACCCTAGCGTGCGGGACCAGGGCGTGCTGGACCTGTTTGATGAGTTCGGCGCGACCGTCCTGCCGTTCGAAAACCACCATTTCGGACAAGACTATCCCTACGGCAACAAGGCGGAGGCGCTTTTGGCCCTGCCCGAAGGCGAACCGTTCGTGTTTTTTGACACCGACACGCTCATCACGGACAAGCTTAGCACCGTGCCGTTTGAGTTTGATCGCCCCTCGGCCTCGATGAGGCGTGAGGGGACATGGCCCAAAATCGAACTCTACGGCCCCGGCTATGATGCCACGTGGCGGTCACTTTATGAGATGTTCGATGTCCCGTTTGACACCTCTCTCGACCCGTCCTTTCCCGATGAATACTGGGAACGGTATCTCTATTTTAACGCAGGCTGGTTCTTCTATCGCTGCCCGCAGGTCTTTGGTCGGCGGCTGGTCGATACGATGGTCGCGATCCGTGACACCCCGCCTGAGACGCTGGTGTGCCAGTCGCTGGATCCGTGGCTCGACCAGATCGCTTTGCCCATCGTGATCCACGGCTTGGGTGGCGGCCGTCCGGGGCCGGAACTGGCGGGTCTCGACGGTGAGATGACGTGCCACTGGCGCGCCCTGCCCCTGCTATACGCGCGTGAGAGTGACGCGGCCGTCGCCTGTCTTGAGGAAGTGACGGCCCCCAATCGCGTGAAGAAGGTGCTCAAACAATACGATCCCTTCAAACGCATGGTCTATCAGGGGCGCGGCGCGCGGGCACGGGATCTCTTTGACCGAAACGCCCTATCCAAGAAAGAGGCAGCGATCAGAAATAGGCTCAAACGAGAACGATTATGGATGCGATGAGGCCGCGTTCATGCTATTACGTTAAAAAATGAGACTGGATTGCACATGCCATCGGTAACCGACACACCGTCCATAGACACCTTGTCAGCCGCGTTGGTGAGCGAGGACGCGGTGGCACTCAAAGCCCTGTTTTCGTCTGTTGGTGCGCCTGCACCGCGTTTAACATAGGCGCCCGCACGCGAAGACTGCGTGAACCCGGTCTTGCAGCGGTTCTACGCGCTTTGCCAGTCGCTCATGTCACGCTCAGGCCGGATCGAAGCGCAGCACGTGATCTCGCAGGATTTTGGGGCGGTTGCGGATTGGCTTCTTCTTCTGGGACCGGATCCGCACCGGGCACCTTCGTCTATTCCCATTACGGTCAAAGCATTGCCGACCATTACGGGCGCGATATGACCGGTCAGAAAACCGCTGATTTCGGTGGTCATATCGGTGTGTTTTTCGGCGCACTTTATCAAGCCGCCGCAGAGCGCGGGGAGTGGGTGCTAAGCGAACACGAACCGCCGAAATCGGTCTTTGTGCGTCGCTGGCATCGCCTGATTGTGCCGCTCTATACAGGGGACAAGGTCACGCATTTCGCCGTGGCCAACGTCCCCGAAAATGAGTTGAAAACCGGCCTCGATCTCATGGTCGATCCCGTGTTTCTGTGCTCTGCCGATCAGCAGATCCACTATGCCAACAAGGCGGCTTCGGAGTTCTTTCCGGAGGTGCCCCGGGCCGTGAATGCGGGCCATCTTGCGCGGATCACGGGTATCTCGCTCGCGCACTTACCCAGCCGGACGAAATGGTGGCGCGACAGGTGTCGCAAGACAGTATCGAGCTGGTGTCGCGCGGGGCGATCGTGGAACGGCTTGAGATGACCGTCAGCGCCGCAACCCACCGGGGCGAGAGCTTTTACATCGTGGTGATGCGCCTGACCGGCACCTGACAGGTCCTTGCCCGAAACGCGGCAACGTCCTAAGCATGGGCAGACGCGTTATCAGGAAGATCCCCATGTCAGACAAACCATTGAATTTCGATACATTGCAGATCCACGCAGGCGCCAATCCAGATCCGGCAACAGGCGCCCGTCAGACCCCGATTTACCAGTCGACCGCCTATGTATTCCGTGACCACGACCACGCTGCAGCGCTCTTTAATCTGCAAGAGGTTGGGTTCATCTATTCCCGCCTGACCAACCCCACCATCGCCGCCCTGCAGGACCGGGTTGCGGCGCTTGAAGGTGGTGCAGGTGCGGTTGCGTGCTCCTCCGGCCATGCCGCGCAGATCATGGCGCTCTTCCCTCTGATGGGACCAGGTCTGAATATCGTGGCCTCAACCCGGCTCTACGGCGGCACGGTCACGCAGTTCAGCCAGACGATCAAACGCTTCGGCTGGGTTGCACCTTTGTTGATTTCGATGATCTCGATGCCGTGAAAGCGGCGATTGACGACAATACGCGCGCGATTTTCTGCGAAAGCGTTGCCAATCCCGGCGGCTATATCACCGATCTCGACGCGATCGCGGGCGTCGCTGATGCCGCTGGCATCCCGCTGATTGTCGATAACACCTCGGCCACGCCCTACCTCTGCCGCCCGATTGACCACGGCGCGACGCTGGTTGTGCATTCCACCACCAAGTACCTGACCGGCAACGGTACGGTCACAGGCGGTGTCGTCATCGATTCCGGCAAGTTCGACTGGATGGCGTCCGACAAGTTCCCCTCGTTCAGCCAGCCTGAGCCCGCCTATCACGGTCTGGTCTTGCCGAGGCGCTGGGGCCGATGGCCTTCACGTTCCATTCCATTGCAATTGGCTTGCGCGATCTCGGCATGACCATGAACCCGCAAGGCGCGCATTACACGCTGATGGGGATCGAAACCCTGTCGCTGCGCATGGACAAACACGTCGCCAATGCCGAAAAGGTTGCCGCCTGGCTCGAAGCCGATCCACGGATCGACAGCGTGTCCTATGCCGGACTGCCGTCGAGCCCGTACTATGATCGCAAGCCCCGGATCTGCCCAAAAGGCGCAGGCGCGCTCTTCACCTTTGCGATCAAGGGCGGCTACGACAACTGCGTCAAACTTGTGAACTCGGTCGAGCTCTTCAGCCATGTAGCAAACTTGGGCGATGCACGCTCGCTGATCATTCACTCAGCCTCCACGACCCACCGCCAGCTCTCGGATGAGCAGCGCGCGGCGGCGGGGGCGGGCGCCAACGTGGTGCGCGTGTCAATCGGGATAGAGAATGCCGATGACATTATCGCCGATCTTGATCAGGCCCTGACCAAGGCGCTGGCCTAAGCCGATCTGTTTGCGAGGCTCTGCCTCGCGCTCCGGGATACTTGAAGATCAATGGAAGGGCGCGCGCTTTCTTCCATTGATCCCAAAATATCCCGGGGAGTGAGGCGCGCCAGCGCCGAGAGGGGCAGCGCCCCTCTATTCGATCGCGAACGTGATCGATACCGTGGCGGACACGGTTATCTCGCCCGGCGCGACCGGGACGTCGGCCATGGCTTCTGCCGCCATCCGCATCACCGGGGCCGGACCGCCTGAGGTGCCTCCCTCGGTCAGGGTCAGGATGGACCCCAGTTCAACACCTGCCGCCGCAGCCAACACAGCGGCCTTGCGCAGGGCATCTGCCACAGCGCGTTCGCGCGCGGTGTCTTCCAAGCCGTCACGATCCGACAGACCGAATTGAAGGCCACCCATGGTATTGGCGCCATCACCCATGGCCGCGGCGAGGACACCCCCAGCGCCTCAAGATCGCGCACGGTTGCGCGCACGTCGTTGGAGGCTGCAAAGCCCGTAATTTGGGATTGTCCACCGTCTGCAGCCCGGGTCCAGAGAGGTCGCACCGACAGACCGCTTGTTTGGACATCGGCCTCCTCCACACCGACTGCACTCAAGGCGGCAAGCAGGGCAGCCACCCGTTCGGAAGTCTCGTTCAACGCTTCTTCTGCGGTTTTTGCCTCAGCGGCAGCACCGAGCGTGATTGTCGCCATATCGGGTGCGGCGCTGACCTCTCCCATGCCGCTGACGGACAAGGTCGACACCGTGTCCGCAATGGCCGGGGCGGTGGTGAGAATCAACAGGGCGGCAAGCAGGTTGCGCATGGGGGTCTCCTTCATGTTGCCGCCCCAATCTGGGGTCTTGCCCCTGGGGCAATCAAGCCCGGAACGCGCGCCATCGGCGGGATGCCGCAAATTGGCGTTCTGCTGCATCTTGGTAATGACCCGGTCAGACTTGCGTGTTACGCTTCGCGCAGCATGCCAGATTTCGCGTTAGACCTTGGTTTCGATCGGATCAGACTGCTTCAACGGCGGTCGGTCGATTGGGAGTTTTTGGGCGAAATTGCAACGACTTCCCCGGATTTGACGCCCCGCTTGCGGGGCATGATACGCGCCGCGAATGATGGCAGTGACGATGGTTTCGCGGCTTGGGTGTTTCTGCCCGAGGATCAGGTCCTGTTCGACCGAGCGCCGCTGCCACAGAGCGAGGCGGCCGATGTTGGCAGCGTCGTCTCAAGCTTTCTCGAAGGGCGCACACCTTACGCATTGGAAGACCTGCGCGTCGATTGGGACGATCAGGTTGCATTCGCTCAGATCGCCGCGGTCGCCGAAGACACACTTGAAGAGGCGGACCGCTTTGCCCGCGCCCACGGGGTTGAGCCCATCGCAATAACAGTGCGCGTCGACCCGGCGGTCTTTCCCCGCCATCCGGAGTTTCGCGAATTGCCTGTGGCGGTGATGTTCCGCAGTTCACGCCAGGCGGAGGGCACGCCAGACGCAACGCCACCCCCGGAGCCTATCCCTGCGACGCCGCAACCTGTTGCCGCCACGCGCCCTGTTGTCACCCCGACGCCCCAGCGCAAAAAACGCACGACGGCAACCTTAGGGATCGCCGGTGCAATTGCGGCCTGTGCCGCGGCGCTGGCCATCTGGGTCGCGACACCCGATGCGGCCCCTCCCCCCGAAGTTGAGGTGGCCGAGGCGGAGCCAATTGCGCGCCCTGCCCTCGTCGATGACCTGAGCAGCGTGGCAATGCCACAGGCGGACATCGTGCTTGGCCGGACTGAGTCAGCCCACCTGCCCGGACCACAAGTGGAAACGCTTGCCCGCGTGTCCCCGGGAAGTGCGCCACTTCCCGAAACGTCGGCCTCGCCCGACAAGGCTGGCTTTAGCGACACGCGCGCGGTCCCGGTCCCGCCAGAACCTCAGGCCGATCTCGATATCGCGCGCGGGTCCGCCACCGGGCTTGCTCCGCCTGTTGCGATTGCCGCACCAGAGATTGAAACCACCTCTGCCGCGCAATCTTTCCCGCTTTCTGCCGATGAGGTGCAGGACGACGTGGCTGAGACCGTGCCGCTGGAAGAGGGCCCGGTGCTCGACCTCGCGTCGATCCCGCGGGAGTTTGTGCTCCCGCCCGAGCAGTGGCCCGATGCCGCCAGGTTTTCCGGCTTGAATGCCGGGCTTGCCCCGTTTGTCGCCGATCCGGCACCGCCCGCCGTGCCAAGTCCTGCACTGCCGCCCACCGCGGTGCTGCCATCGGCGGAAACCGAGGCACCCGTCGAGCCGACCCGTGCCGAAAATGACGTCGTGGACGGGGCCGATGGCCTCGCCCCTGCTTTGCCGCTGGCCAATCTGCCGCCAGAGACAGCCCAAGAGGTGGAACCGCCGGTGTCCTTTGCGCCGCTGACAGCGACGCTGACACCCCGCGCCCGGCCTGAAGCACCCGAAATTGTTGAGGTTGTGACGGCAGTTGCAACGTCGCTCCGGCCACAAGACCGACCCGCACCACGGATCGCGCGGCAGACGACGGCTGTTGCGGCGGCCTCGACCGCTGGGATCGCAACACAACCTGCGCAGACGCGTACGCAGTCGTCAAATGGCTCATCCGGGATCGCAGAGCTTGTGGCCCGCCCCCGCACGCAGCCCGCACCCGGCACGCCGTCAGCGGTGCGCGTGGCACGCGCGGCCACGGATGACGACGCCCTGCAGTTCGGGCGCGTGAACCTGATTGGGGTCTTTGGCTCGGACGGGTCGCGGCGCGCGCTGGTGCGCCTGTCCACGGGCCGCATGGTGCGCGTGTCCATCGGGGACCGCGTCGATGGCGGGCGCGTTGCCGCCATCGGGTCCTCATCGATGAGCTATGTCAAAGGCGGGCGAACAATCAACCTCGCCATCCCGTCAGGCTGATCCGTCAGGCGGCGTCATCGGTGCTGAGCACACCGCGATCAATCTGATCCTGTTCGATCGATTCAAAGAGTGCCTTGAAATTCCCTTCTCCGAAGCCGTCATCGCCCTTGCGCTGAATGAATTCAAAGAAGATCGGGCCGATCACGGTCTTTGAGAAGATCTGCAACAGGATGCGCGTCTCGCCCCCGTCAACGACCCCTTCCCCGTCGATCAGCACGCCATGCTCCATCATCCGGTCCTTGGGCTCCTCATGGCCCGTTACACGTTCATAAGACATGTCGTAATAAGCCTCGGGCGGTTTGGGCATAAAGCGCACGCCCGCCTCGGCAATGGCATCCACGGCGTCATAAATCTCAACATCCTTCGTGCCAACGGCAATGTGCTGGATGCCTTCACCGTTGTAGCGCTTGAGGTATTCGACGATCTGGCCGGTCTCACCCCGGTCTTCGTTGATCGGAATACGGATGCGCCCGCAGGGTGAAGTCAGCGCACGGCTAAACAGCCCCGTGAACTTGCCCTCAATATCGAAAAACCGGATTTCCTTGAAGTTGAACAGGTCGCCGTAGAACCGGAACCAGACGTCCATGTTGCCTTTGTGGACGTTGTGGGTCAGGTGATCGAGGTAGTGAAATCCAACACCATCTGGGTTTGCTGTCCCGACCCAATCAAACTCGGCATTGTACGGGTTGTTCGCATAATACTGATCGATGAAATAGATCAGCGACCCACCGATCCCGACAATCGCGGGCACATCCATCATCTTGCCCGGGCCGTCAAACGGCGTCGCCCCCATTTTGACGGCGTGGTCAAAGGCGTGCTGCGCGTCCACTACGCGCCAGCCCATCGATGGAGCGCAAGGTCCGTGCTGATCGATGAACTGCGCCGCATGTGTGCCCGGTTCCGCGTTGATGACATACGTGATATCGCCTTGCTGCCAAAGCTCGATCGCGCGGGTCTTGTGCGTGGCGGTGTGCGTGTACCCCATGCGCCCGAACAAATCGCGCAGCACCTGCGGATCGGGATGCGCAAACTCGACGAATTCGAACCCATCCGTACCGGCAGGGTTGTCGGGTGAGATTTGCGCGCGTGGCGCGTCGTGCGGGAATGGGCCCATCGGTCAGCTCCAAGAAAAATCATGATTTGCACAAAAATATCGCGGATGGGGTGTTATTTCTGCGCATAATGAAGTGCTGAAGGATATATTTTTGTAACTTTTTCGCGTATAGTACGCCCATGCCACAAGAAATTCGCACGAAACTGGACGATACGGACAAGGCCTTGCTTGCCGCCGTCCAGCGCGACGCACAACTGACGGCCGAGGCGTTGGGGCAGATCCTGAACCTGTCCACAAGTCAGGCCGCACGACGCAAGCACCGGCTTGAGGCCGAGGGATATATCGAAGGCTACCGCGCGCGTTTGTCCGCGACACGTCTGGGCCTTGGCGTTCAGGCGTTTATCCAGGTTCAGATGGCGACGCATGAACCGGCGCAGGCCCGGACCTTTACCCGGCTTTTGGAAATTCGACCCGAAGTCACCAGCGCATGGACCCTGACGGGCGAGGCCGATTACCTGCTGCGTGTCTATTGCGAAGACCTTGGCGCACTTCACCAGCTTATCCACGAAACACTTTTGCCACACCCTGCCGTGTCGCGGGTGCACAGTCAGATTGTCATGGATCAATTCAAAGCAGACGCCCCTCTGCCAACGTAACGAAAGGACATTATGGAAACATTTCTGCTTCAAGCCACGATCTACCTCGCCGCCGGAGTGGTGGCGGTGCCACTTGCCGCCCGTCTCGGGCTGGGCTCGGTTCTGGGCTATCTGCTCGCCGGTATCGTGATCGGTCCAATTATCGGACTGGTGGGTGCCGAGACCGAGAACCTCCAACACGTGGCCGAGTTTGGCGTGGTGATGATGCTGTTTCTGATCGGGCTGGAGCTTGCGCCGCGCACACTTTGGGACATGCGGCACAAACTGCTGGGGCTGGGCGGATTGCAGGTGGTGCTGACTACAGCCGCGATCACGTGGATTTCGACGTTATTGGGCTATCCCTGGCAAACCGCGCTGGCCATCGGCATGGCGCTGGCGCTGTCTTCGACCGCGATCGTGCTGCAAACCCTCAACGAAAAAGACCTCATGCGCACCGCTGGTGGGCGGGCCTCGTTCTCGGTCCTGCTGACACAGGACGTCGCGGTCATTCCGATGCTGGCAATCATCCCCTTGCTCGTCATTCCGGGCGCGGCAGGTGAATACCATGCCGAGGCGCATGGTGGCGCGGCGATTGAGCTGTTCGCCACGCTTCCCGGCTGGGCCGTGACGCTGATCACCATTGCGGCCATCGTCGGCATCGTCCTGTTCGGTATCTTTGCCTCGCACCCGCTCTTCCGCTTTGTACACATGGCTCGGCTGCGTGAGCTTTACACAGCCTTCGCGCTCCTGATCGTGGCCGGGATCGCCTTCCTGATGATCACTGTGGGCCTCTCGCCCGCGCTGGGGACATTCCTTGCGGGCGTCGTACTGGCCAACTCCGATTTCCGCCATCAGTTGGAAAGCGACATTGAACCCTTCAAAGGCCTGCTTTTGGGGCTGTTCTTCATCACCGTCGGCGCCGGCATTGACTTCACCATCCTCCTCGACAATGCCACAGGGATCATCGGCGCGACGCTTCTTCTGATGCTGGTCAAAGGGCTCATCCTCCTCGGGCTCGCCTATGGCTTCCGCCTGCGCGGGCAGGATCGCTGGCTCTTTACCCTTGGCCTCGCCCAATCCGGTGAGTTCGGCTTTGTCCTTGTCGCCTTCGCACTTCAGCAAGCGGTCATGCCGGGGGTGCTGGGTGAGAAGCTCTTTTTCATCATCGCGCTGACCATGCTGCTTACACCGCTCGCCTTTATCGGATGGGAAAGGTTCCGCCACCGCATGCACGAAGGGGCGGACCTGCCCCACCCAGAAGATGAGATCGAGGATGAACACCAACAGCCCATCATCATCGCCGGGATTGGGCGGTTTGGGCAGGTCGTCAATCGCCTCGTCCAGATGGCCGGATTCAAAACAACGGTTCTGGACAACAACCTTGAAACTATCGAGTTGATGCGGCGTTTCGGGTTCAAAAGCTTCTTTGGCGACCCAACACGACCAGAGCTTTTGCACGCCGCCGGGTTCGATCGCGCCCGCGTGCTGGTCGTGGCGATGGACGACCGTCAGGCCAGTGTGCGCCTTGTCAGCTATGCCCGGAAAGAGCGACCCGACCTGCATATCGTCGCCCGCGCGCTCGACCGTATTCACACCTACGAGCTTTATCAGGCCGGGGCGGACGACATCGTGCGCGAGATGTTCGACAGTTCCCTCCGCGCCGGACGTTACGTGCTGGAAAACATGGGACTGGAAGAGTTTGAAGCGGCTGAGATGGAGCGGTTCTTCTACAAGAAAGACCGCGAAGCGCTGCTCGAACTCGCGAGTTTGTGGAACCCGAACGTGCCCGTGGCCGAGAACGAGGCCTATATCGAGCGCTCCCGCGAGTTGAACAAAGAGCTTGAGACCGCGCTCGTCCGACAAGTGGCTGAGGAAGAGGATTTGACCCCATCCGAGCTTCCCAGTGGTGTGATTACCCCTGCCCCGCGCTAACTGCGGCTTCGGCAAAGGTGGCCATTCCGGAATGGCACGCCACCGCCGATTGCAGGATCGACAACGCCACAGCCGCGCCTGACCCTTCGCCCAACCGCAGGCCAAGCGACAGGATCGGTTCCTTGCCGATGCGCTCCAAAAGCGCGGCATGGGCCCCTTCTTCCGAGAGGTGCCCTGCAACGCAGTGGTCCAGTGCACCGGGGCTTGCAGCCTCCAGCGTTGACGCGGCGGCCGTGCAGATGAACCCGTCGAGGATGACCGGAACCCCCTCCACCCGCGCGCGCGTGATCGTACCCGCCATCGCGGCAAGCTCGCGCCCGCCAAGACACCGCAACACGTCCAGCGGGTCGCCCAACGCCTCGGCGTGACGGGCAAGCCCGGCGTCAATCACCGCCGCCTTATGGGCTACGCCCGCGTCATCCAGACCCGTTCCGCGTCCGGCCCATGCTGCACCGCCACCACCATAAAGCCCGGCAGCCACCGCCGCCGCCGCCGTAGTGTTGGCAATTCCCATTTCGCCCACGATCACCAGATCGCTGGCCGGATCGACCGCATCCCACCCGGCTTTGAGCGCGGCGACAAACGCGTCCTCGGCCATTGCTGGGGCTTGGGTGAAGTCCTCTGTCGGCGTGTCGAGGTCAAGCGCGTGCACATTCAACGATGCGCCCTGCGCCTTGGCCAATTGGTTGATTGCGGCACCTCCGGCGGCAAAATTGCCCACCATCTGTGCCGTGACTTCCGCCGGGAACGCAGACACGCCCTGCGCCGCGACACCGTGATTGCCCGCAAAGATCAGGATCGACGGGGCCTCAAGCACAGGCCGGGCATCGCCACGCCAGGCGGCATACCACAGGGCCAAGTCTTCCAAGCGACCGAGAGCCCCCGGTGGTTTCGTCAGTTGCCCATTGCGATCTTCTGCGCCCGCGAGTGCCGTCTCATCCGCCTGAGGAAGGTCGTTCAAAATGGCGCGAAACGCCGAACTGCTCGAAAACTCTGTGCTCACGCGACCTGCACTCCGTTGCCGTTTGCATTTGCCTCTGATTAACGTTTCAACAGACAGACAACAGCCCCAAAAAGCGCCCCACTCGTGCGACCTAGCGACATTTCCGAAGCCTTTGCCCTTTTGACCCGGCTCCCCGTCCCGCGCCACACCCCGCGCGGTGGCGCGTGCGCGTGGGCGTGGCCGGTTGTCGGGCTAGTGGTGGGAACACTGGCGGTAGCATTGGCCAGTGGCGCGCTGGCAATTGGCCTGACCCCTGCGCTGGCGGCGGGTGTGGCAATCGCCACGCAAATGATCGTCACGGGCGGGCTGCACGAAGACGGGCTGGGCGATACCGCCGACGGCTTCTCGGGCGGGCGCGACAAGGACCGGCGGCTCGCCATCATGAAGGACAGCGCCATCGGCAGCTACGGGGTGCTGGCGCTCATCGTCACAACGGGGCTGAACTGGCCGCCCTGACACATCTGATCAAAGACGGTCACCTCGCCGCGCCGATCCTGTGCGCCGCCGCTTTGTCGCGCGCGGCAATGGCCTGGCAAATGTCGGCGCTGCCTTTTGCCCGCGACGGAGGTCTTGCGGCGCATGTCGGCCAACCGTCGGTACAGATGGCGGCGCTATCCGTGGCAATCGCCGTCCTGTCGACACTCTTGCTGGCGGATGTGGGCGCGCTCTTTGCCGCAATCGGCGTGGCCGCGGCCACGTTCATCGTTGGCCGCATCGCCCTTGCCAAGATCGACGGGCAGACGGGCGATGTTCTGGGCGCGACTCAGCAGCTTTCTGTGACAACCGCGCTGCTGATCTTTGTGGCACTCAGCTAACAACGAAGAACGCCGCCCCGAGGACCGGCGCGGCGTAAATCTGGTTAGTCGCGACGGGGCTTAGGCAGCGGCTGCGCGGCTCATCAGCACATCATCCACCTGCTTCTGCGCATCCATCTCGTCAGCGCCAGAAACAGCGGCCACTTCGCGCGTCAGACGCTCAAGCGCGGCTTCGTAAAGCTGACGCTCGGAATAGCTCTGCTCGCGCTGATCATCGGCGCGGTGCAGGTCACGCACAACCTCGGCAATCGCGATCAAATCGCCCGAGTTGATCTTCTGTTCGTATTCCTGCGCCCGGCGCGACCACATCGCGCGCTTCACCCGCGCCTTGCCCTTGAGCGTGGTCATCGCCTTGGTGACGACATCGGGCGAAGACAGCGACCGCATGCCGACGGACTCAACCTTGTTGGTCGGAACGCGCAGCGTCATCTTGTCTTTCTCGAACGAGATCACAAACAGTTCGAGCGTCAGACCCGCGACTTCCTGCTCTTCGATCGACACGATCTGACCCACACCATGGGCGGGGTACACGATGTAATCGTTCGGGCGGAACTCGTGTTTCTTGGCTTTACTCATCTTGGGTCTTTCCTTTCAGCATCCCAGACGCGACCGCAAAAAAGACATGCCGGGGAACATCGTCCTCTCCCCGTTCATGTCTTGCGTCCTGCGCCCCTGACTGGAGCGCGGCACGCCCGGTTGTCAGAAATTCGTCATAGATATAGCAAAAAATACCGGTGATTTAAAGGAGACGCCGCGTCACCCTTTGTTTTCAGGGGATTTTTGCCGATTGGCCTGGCTGAATTTGGTCTCAAAACAGCCTGTGATTCGGGTGCGCCGCGCTAAAGCGCCTCAGCCACCCTCGCCCGGGGCCTCAGAGAAATACTTCTCAAGTTTGCCGGTTTCGCCATCCCGCTCTTTAGCCGTCGGCATCGGATCTTTCTTGGTGATGATGACCGGCCACATCTCGGAATACTTCCGGTTGAACTCGACCCATTTTTCCATGTCGGGCTCGGTGTCAGGCCGGATCGCGTCAGCGGGGCATTCCGGTTCACATACGCCGCAATCGATGCATTCATCAGGATGAATGACCAGCATGTTTTCGCCTTCATAGAAGCAGTCCACAGGGCACACTTCCACGCAGTCGGTGTATTTGCAGGCTATGCAATTATCCAGGACAACATACGTCATTCAGCATCTCTCAAAACAAGCAGACCTTGCACTAAGTCATCGGTCAGGATCATTCAAGCGGGTCGCGGCGTAACTGTGCGATTTGGCGTCTGTCACGCCATGTTGGGCGCGGTCCACGCGAGCGGGGCTTGGGTGGTTCTTCAGGGGTCAGGTCATCGTAAAGTTCTTGCGCTTCCGGGGCGGGACCGCGCCGCTCAGCCAAGGACACGATCCGCACAACCCTGATCCGGCGTGCCTGAGGAAAGGTCAACGTGTCACCGGGGCGCACCGCATGGCTGGGTTTGCTGATTTTGGCGCTGTTGACGCGCACATGACCGCCCGAGACCTGCGCGGCCGCCAGCGTGCGCGTTTTGAAAAACCGCGCATGCCAGAGCCACTTGTCGATCCTGCCCGTCGGCAGCGGCGCCTCGGTCAACTCAGGTCTTGTCCTTAAGTCCCATTAGCGCCTGCGCAAACGGGTTGTCGGGGTCGATCCGATCCTTTTTGGGCGGCGCAGATTGATAGGTCTTGGCGCCTTTGTCTTGCGGGCGGCCACCTTTGCCCTTGGGCTTGCCCTTGGTACCTTTGCCTTTGGGCTTGCCGCCGTCGCGGCGCTGCGGGCGAGCGCCGGTGTTTTCGCGGCGCGGACGGTTGCCACCCCACGTGAAGGTGTAAAACACCTCGACCTCTGGACCCTCGTCTTCCGCAGGGGCCTCTTCGGTTTCGGCAAGCGAGACCTCTTCCGGGATCGGGTTCTCACCGGCGTCCTCTGCCGATTTCACTTCGGGCGTTGCGGGGCGTTCGGACTTGACCTTTTCCCGCTCTCCACGCTCCGCCTTATAGCCAAGGCCCGCCATCAAATCCGCGAATTGATCCAGTGTCATGCCGGTGATCGACAACATGTCTGGCTTTGCCTCGAACCCGCCGCGGCTGTCTTCCGAGCGCAGCATATCGGCCAGACGCTCCAGCATGTCGATGCGGATCGCACGGGCGCCCGAAGGTCGGTATCCGCCCATCAGGTAATGGTCGCGCGGGATCCCGTCGACCGACGGGATGGTCACCAAACCCGGTGGCGGGCTTTCTGGGAAGGCGTCGAGATCATTCCAGAGAGACCAGAGCACAAGCCGCAACCGCGTTGGCGCGGGCTTTAGAAGCGCGGGCATGAAGATCGTGAACTGACCAAACCGCACCCCGTGCTTGCGCAAAAGAGCGCGCGCGTCTTGATCGAGGTCTTTCACTTCGCCGGCAACCTCGTCGCGCGGGATCACGCCCAGCGCTTCGATCAGGCGGAAGCCGAAGCCGCGCGCAAGACCCGTCAGCCCCTCATCCTTTTGCATCCCAACGAGCGGTTCAAACTGCGTGGCGATCTTGCGGTCAATGAAGTGCTGAAGGCGGCGCTGAACCTTTTGGGCGACCTCTGGCCCGGCCTCGTCATCGACAAAAGCGACGGCAACCGGCTTCATCGCGTCCGATCCCTTGGCAAGCTTGCCCACGGCATGCTCACCCCACATCAGACCGCCCTGTTCGGTAAAGTCCATTTCGGTATCGGGGGCGTTATAGAACCTGTCTGAGCGCAAGTTGAACTCAGGCGCCAGCGCGGCAAGCGCGGCGGAACGGATGGTCTTGGCCTCTTCCGGCGTTGCACTGCCATCCTGGCTAAACCGGAACCCGTCCAATTTCCCGACAAACTGACCCTCAACGGTCACTTCGCCCTTATCGTTCACCTCGGCCACAAGGCTCTCCCTCTGTTTCAAGCGGCGGAGGAGCACGCTCGTCCGCCGGTCGACAAATCTTTGTGTCAGAGCGGTGTGAAGCGCATCTGACAGTCGGTCTTCTACCCTGCGCGTTTCGTCGCGCCAATGGCTTTCGTCCCGACACCAGTCTTTTCGTTGCGCCACATAGGTCCAAGTGCGGATAAACGCGAGCCGTTTGGACAGCGCATCGATGTCGCCGTCGGTCCGGTCGATTCGCTTGATCTGCCGCGCGAGCCAGTCGTCGGGCACCACACCACTGTCGAAAAGGAAGCCAAAAATCTGGTTCAGCATGGCCGCATGTTCGGCGTGGCTAATGCCCCGAAAATCGGGAATGCGGCACACGTCCCAGAGCAGGCGCACCCCCTCGGCGGTTGTTGTGCGCACCGAAACCTCGGGCAGATCAGCCAGCGATTTGAGCGCCGACAGGTCATCGGCTTCACGGCCTTTCACCAGCCGCTCATCCTCGGATGGCGCCTCAAGCGAGGCAATCAGCGCATCGGTGGTTCCAAACCGCAAATCGGGATTGCGCCATTGCAGTTTGCGCACCGGGGCAAAGCGGTTGTCCATGATCGCCTGGGCCTCGCCATCGTCGAGTTCCGGCGCTTCGCCTGTGACACCGAACGTGCCGTCCTTGGTGTGTCGCCCCGCCCGACCGGCGATCTGGGCCAACTCGTTGGGCGCAAGCCGCCGCATTCTCCGCCCGTCAAACTTCGCCAGGCTTGAGAACGCCACGTGATCAATGTCGAGGTTCAACCCCATTCCGATGGCATCGGTGGCGACGAGGTAATCCACCTCGCCGTTCTGATACATCTCAACCTGCGCGTTGCGCGTGCGTGGGCTGAGCGCGCCCATCACAACGGCCGCCCCGCCCTTTTGTCGGCGGATCAGCTCGGCGATGGCATAGACGTTGTCGACCGAGAACCCCACGATCGCCGACCGCGCGGGCATACGGCTGACTTTTTTCGCGCCGACATAAGTCAGATCGGAAAAGCGATCGCGGCTCAGGAAGGTCACGCCCGGCACAAGGTCCGCAATGGCCCCCCGCATCGTGGCCGCGCCAAGAAACAGCGTCTCGTTCAGACCCCGCGCACGCAGCAAACGGTCGGTGAACACATGCCCGCGCTCAGGATCGGCACAAAGCTGAATTTCGTCGATGGCGAGGAAATCGGTGCCCAGCCCTTCGGGCATCGCCTCGACCGTGCAGACCCAGTACTGGGTGCGCTCAGGCACGATCCGCTCTTCCCCGGTGACCAGCGCCACCACAGACGGCCCGCGCACCGCAACGATACGGTCATAGACCTCGCGCGCCAAAAGCCGAAGCGGCAAGCCGATCACCCCGGTGCGGTGCGCCAGCATCCGTTCGATTGCGTAGTGAGTTTTTCCGGTGTTTGTCGGCCCCAGAACGGCCGTCACACGCCCGCGCTCATTCATCTTGACGGTCTCTGTACTGGATAGCCGATAATCCGCTTAGACAGGAAGACGCGCAGACCCGCAACAGCGGATCAGAGCGCGCGCCCTTCAACTTGACGTTCAAGCCGTTTTATCGCGCCCTCGAGCCCTTCACGATTGGGGTGAAGCGCCTCTACAGCGCGCCATGCTTCCAACGCGCCTTCAGTCATGCCTGCCTCTTCAAAGATCACAGCAAGCCCCGACAACGCCCCGAAATGGCGGGGTTCAGCGCGAGCGTCTGCTGAATGTCCGCCACAGCAGGCCCATAAAGGTCGAGTTGGTAATAGGCCAGCGCACGGGCGTTATATCCTTCGGCAAACTCCGGCGCGTGATCGATCAAAGCGCTGAAATGCTCGACCGCGATCTTCGCATCCCCCGCTTCCAGCGCCTCGCGGCCCCGGTCCAGCAGCATATCCATCGCGGGCGAGCCGGATTTCGACCATTCGACCCAGATTCGCTCCTCAATCTGACGCGCGGCGTCAGGATCGGCGTCCCGAAGGCTCTCAAACAGCGGATCAAGCTCGGAATTCTGTGCTAAAACCGGCGTTGTCACACAGCTGATGAGGAATGCCGTTACGGCACATTTGAGTATTAGGATGAAACGCTCCATACGACCAACAATAGCCCACTCGACCGGAAATGCGAGAGCCTGCCGGTCACAAGCGTAGGAGCATTTTGCAATGAGTGAAGTTATCACAGCAGCCGTTTCGGCCCTCAACGAAAAACTCGAAGGCCGCGGTTTTGACGGCGTGGCGAAATTCGTCATCGAAGACGAAGGGTCTATCGTGATGGATACCGACGGCGCGCGCGCAGCCGACGACGACGCAGATGTCACCATGACCGCCGACACCGACACCTTCCGCTCGATCCTTGACGGTGCGTTGAACCCGACGGCCGCCTTCATGACCGGCAAGCTCAAGATCGACGGCGACATGGGTGCCGCCATGCGTCTTGGCTCGGTTCTGAGCTAATCGATGGAGCAGGCCCCGTATTTCTCTGATCTCGACGGGGCCAATGCACCGGCAGAAAGCTATTGGGTGTGTGCGGCAGATGGCGTGCGCATCCGTGTTGTCCTTTGGCGCGGTGGCGATGCGGGCACGGTCGTGATCTATTCCGGCCGCACCGAATACGCCGAAAAATCCGCCCCTGTCGCCGCCGAGTTTCTGGCCGCTGGGTTTACCGTCGCCACACTCGATTGGCGCGGTCAGGGACTGTCCGACCGCGTGGCCGCCGACCCCGCCATGGGCCATGTCCGCAATTTCAGCGACTATCAATACGACGCCCGCGCAGCGCTTGAGACGTTTGAGGCGCTCGGCGTCCCGTCGCCGCTGTTCATGATCGGCCATTCGATGGGGGGCTGTATCGGGGTGCGGTCGCTCCTGAACAATCTGCCCTTCGCCGCGGCAGGCTTCTCCGGCCCGATGTGGGGGATCAAGACGAGCGGCGTCATGACATATCTCGCGCCCGCTCTGCTGCCGATCATGGACGGTATGGGCATGGGGTTGAACTATGTCCCGGGCAGCGGGCCGGAATCGTTCATGCTTGAGACGAGTTTTGAAGAAAACACGCTGACCACCGACCCAGATCAGCTTGCCCATATGAAACGGCAAGGCGCGCATGACAGCCGTTTTGCCTTGGGCGGTCCATCTATTCACTGGACCGCAGGCGCGTTTGCCGAGATGAAGTTGCTGTTGCAGGCGGATCGCCCCACGACGCCGTCGCTCACCTATCTCGGCACGCTGGAAGAGATCACCGACCCAGACCGCATCAAAGCGATGCATGCCAATTGGCCGTCAGGCCGTCTGGAGATTGTCGAAGGTGGCAAGCACGAGTTGCTGATGGAACGCGCCGACCTCAGAACCCCGGTGATCGAGGGGCTGATCGCGCATTTCCGCGCGCATGCGGGCGATTAGTCCAGCGCCTTGATGCCCGCAGCGGCGGCCTTTGCGCCGTTCAACATCCACGAATGCTCGGACGCGATATAGAACATCGTCATCCCATGGGCGCGCCACGCCTTCGCGGCTTCGGCGTTGGGCACAAAGCTCATATAGGCTTTGCCAGCCGCTTTCGTGGCCTCGCCCACCTTCGCGATGGCCTGCGCCAGCTCGTCTGATCCCATGTCGGTCTTGCCATAGCCCACAGACAAATCCGCCGGACCGATGAACAGACCATCGATCCCGTCCGTCGCAGCGATCTTGGCGGCGGCGTCCACACCTTCGGGTTCTTCGATCTGCGCGATCACGATGGTCTCATCGCGTGACTGATCCAGAATTTCCGTCATGGGGCGCGTGGAAAAGCCCGCCCAGCGCGATGATCCGGCATAGCCGCGCCCGCCTTTGCCGTAGCGCGCGGCGCGCGCAATCTCTTCTGCCGCTTCAACCGTCGCCACATGCGGGCAGACAACACCAACCGCGCCGGAATCCAGCGCCTGCAGGATGTTCTCGGCGCTTGCCGATGGCACCCGCACAAGCGTCGGGAAATCCAGCGCCCGCGCAACAGCAAGGCACGTGTCCAGCCGCGCCCGATCAAACGGCGCGTGTTCCGCATCAAGGCAGATGAAATCGAGACCCGACTTGGCCAGAACCTCGATCACTTCAATCGCGGGGGTTTTAACAAACGTCCCCGACATGATCTCACCAGCCATCATCCGGGCGCGAAAACCTGCAAATCGGGTCATGAGGGGATCTCCGTAAAAGAATCGCGCAGGGCTTCGGACCAGGCGAGGCTCATGGCCTTGAAATCGGCATCATCGGGTTCAATCCGCGTCTCTTCCGTCACGCGCAGGGCGTCGCGGGCGATGACCACCATATCCAGCGGCATGCCAACGGAAAGGTTCGACCGCAGCGTCGAATCCATCGACAAAAGAACCGCCTTCTTGGCATCCGCCAGCGTTGTCTCTGGCGTCACCACACGGTCGAGGATCGGCTTGCCGTACTTATGCTCTCCGATCTGCAAGAACGGCGTATCAGCAGTCGCTTCGATGAAGTTGCCTTCGGGATAGACAAGGAACATGCGCATCCCCCCGCCCTTACGCTGCGCAGCCACGATGAGCGAGGCCGCAGCGGATTGGGAGGAGCGTTCCAGCTTGTCCGATACATCCTCGGCCACATCCGCCAGCGTACGCCCGATGATCTGCACGGCCTGCAAAACGGTGGGCGCGGCCATGATCGATGTGGTGGGATCAGGTTCGATATCGGTGATGCCTTCCTGAAGGCGCGCAATGGTGGTCTGTGTCACCGACAGGCTTCCCGCCGTCATGATCGCAATCACCCGCTCACCGGGGTCTTCAAACACGAACATCTTGCGATAGGTCGCAATATTGTCGAGCCCCGCATTCGTGCGGGTATCCGACAACAGCACCATCCCCTCATCGAGGAGAAGTCCCACGCAGTATGTCATTGAAGTTCGTTCCTATTTGCGTTCGCGCCGCACCATAGGGGTGCGACAAACCCTGTGCAACGCAAGCTTTGTCGTTGCGTGAATTGGAAGACAGGGCTCAATGGCATGAGCGGCCTTTTCGACCAAGCTAGCGGCGACGCTTGCGCCTGTCGCTTCAGAATCGCACAGCCACCCCCAGCACGATGATGTCACGCGTACTGCACGCCGCCTACGGAAACCGATGGTGACCCGGCACGCACCCCCGGCGCTAATTTAGCAGTGCGCCCAAGCATTTCTTGTCAAGCGAGCAGCAAAAGGTAATGCTTGGATGAACATGAGACAGAGACTTACAAGTATCGTTCTGAAAACATGCATCGTGCTGTTCGCCGCCACGGCAAGCGCTAAGGAAACACTTGAGGAAGTGTTCAGTCATGCCCCGCTGATGGGACTAAGGAACATCCAGGGATATGACCTCGTCGAATACAGATTTGGTGATGGGTACAATCTTGTTTATGCCGCCATGTTGAACCCGGATAACACCAAGGTGCTGGAGTACCTCGTGGAGGAAGGTCTGGACATAAACCATGTCGCCAACGATGGGCGAACGCCGCTTCACATCGCCATCGACAACAATAATCTGGAGTACACTTTGAAGCTGATTAGGCTCGGCGCGGATTTGGAAATCCGGGATGGGGCTGGCTACACCCCGGTAGAAAAATGCGAAATTGCGACATGAAATTTTGGTGAAATCGCATCATGTGAACTCGTTTTACTTGTCGATGGTTTGAGAAATCAGTGAGAGCCAAATCGGCTTGCATCTAGCAGGCGACCGGCGGTGACAGAAGTCCACAACTCTTTCTATTTGCCAGCGCGCTCACCCCACGCCTACAGTCTTTGTAGCGAGCTGTGACCACACCTGTCGGAGACACTTCATGCGCCTCAAACACCTTGCCGTGGCGGCAACTCTTGCCGTGGCTGGCCAAAGCGCCGATGCGCAAAGCTTTTTCTCGGAAAACTTCCGCGACGCCGAAGACGGTCAGTTTGACGTCTCGAACTGGCTTGCCAGAGGCGGGTTCTTCCCTGTCCCCATAATCATCACCGAACCAGCGCTCGAGAATGTCTGGGGTTGGCTGGCGTGTGGATCTATGGCGGTGAGCGTGGTGAGAATTACTCGCCCAACACAACGGGTTTTGCTGCCTTACGCACCGGCAACAACTCAACGGTCTATGGCGGTTTTCACGAAGGAAATTATTTCGGTGACCGCCTGCGCGTTTCAAGCGTTGTGGCCAGCACATCGTTGAACATCGACTTCTTCTCAAGCATCGCGCCCGATGTGCCCGTAGGCTTCAACTTCGACGGAGTCTTTACCGCCAACACCGCCCGCTGGCGCATCGGCGACAGCAACTGGCTGGTCGGCGGGCGCTACAACTATTCGGACCTGAAGGTGCGGTTCACCGGCATTGGCGATATCCCCATCGACTTGCCCCAGGCCAGCTTCAACGCGCGCCTCTCGGGGCTTGGCGCAGTGCTCGATTACGACTCACTCGACAACAGCCTGACGCCCAGCGACGGCATCAGCGCCCGGTTCGAGGCCACGACCTTCCGAGAGGCCATCGGCAGCAACTTTGAATATGACGAGTTCAAAGCCTCGGCCTATGGCTGGAACACGCCATCAGAACACTGGACCTATGGCGCCAAGATCGAGGCCGCGAGCGTCTCGGACGGCGCTCCGTTCTTTGTCGAACCCTTCATCAACCTGCGCGGCATCCCCGCCGCGCGCTATCAAAACAGCGAGGTCGTTTCGGTCGAGGGCGAGGTCTTCCGCCGGATCAACGATCGCTGGCGTGGCACGGTCTTTGGCGGTGTCGGCTGGGCGGGGGATAACACCGAAGTCGCTGGAGGCGTCGGATTTCGCTATCGGGTCGCGCGGCAGTTTGGCTTGGATGCCGGGATCGACGTCGCCGTCGGGCCAGAAGATACGGTGTTCTACATCCAATTTGGCCGCGCCTGGCGGCGGTTCTGATCGCTACTGCTGGGCTTGCGTGATCGAGACCGAGATATCCATCTCTTCCTCGCCCATGCCGCGCGCCACCCCCCGGATCGGGGCAGCATCAATCGCGTCAGCCCCTGATCCCAGCCGGATATAGCGTTCGTCCGGACAAACGCGGTTCGACGCGTCAAACCCGACCCAACCCAGATCAGCGACATGAAGTTCGGCCCAAGCATGGCTTGCCTCATGTGCCTGTCCGTCTTCGGTGGAAAAAAGGTAACCACAGACATACCGCGCCGGAATATCCAACGTCAGGGCACAGGCAATCAGGGTATGGGCATGGTCCTGACACACCCCATGACCAAGCGCCAATGCCTCAGCAGCGGTCGTCGCGTGCTCCGTATGACCGGAGGCGTAAGTTATGGCATCGGCCACCGCATCTGACAGCGCATGCGCGCGCCGCAGCACATCACTCTCGGGGATCTTGGCAACGGCCCCCTTGGCCAGTTCCTCGATCGCCAGATCCGGCCGCGTCGCGCGGGTCGAGGCGAGATAGCTCATCGGAGGCACCTTCTCGCGGTGCCCGCGCAGCACACCGTCAAGGTTCACGGTCTCGACCGTTCCCGTGACGTGCACTGTGACCTCTTCCACCGGCCCAAGGCATTTGATCGTCTCGACCCAGTCACCCGCGCCATCGCGAAAGCTTGCGCCTTGCTCGGCACCGTCGACGGCGACTGCCCAGTCAATGACCTGCTGACCCTCGAAAACCGCAGGCGTCAGGCGGTGCGACTGGATCACCCCGCGCTTGGCCGGGTTGAACCGATAGGTCGTGCGATGATCCACCGTCAGCCGCATCTATCGCGCCTCACCGCTGAAATACTGCGCCTGAATCACGGCGGCGACGGCGTTGACCTGTTCGATCCGGCTGGTCAGGAATTCGTGCAGGCCGACATCAAACACATCCTCAACGGAAATCTCGGCGACCTCGGCCAAAAGCGC
>Ga0064014_10176_pt1 | contig 21941 bp, 26 predicted proteins | sample CrowatWCoCulture_2_FD_61584 | JGI IMG/M metagenome (GOLD analysis project Ga0064014, IMG submission 61584) | Marine cyanobacteria communities from the University of California, Santa Cruz, USA, analyzing cyanobacterial DNA methylation -... | ecosystem: Host-associated > Microbial > Bacteria >...
TAGGCTATCGTTTCGAAATACCTAGGTGTAACGTCGTACGGAATTGAAGCGACTGGATTTTCAAAGTGTCCGCCCCCCCGAACGATTGCCCTTGTCCTGACCGTTGGTCTGGCCGCGTGTTCCGTGCCGGATGAGCCTGTGGACATTCACGACCCATTTGAGAATACCAACCGGGCCGTCCATGAATTCAACAAGAGCTTCGATCAGGCCATTTTGCGGCCCAGCGCCAATTACTATGCCGAAACGCTGCCCCGCCCCATCCGTGGATTGCTCAGCAACCTTGCCGATCACATCTCGATCTCGGGTGATCTTGTGAATGACATTCTTCAGGGCAACGCGAAGACATCGGGCACAACTTTTCCCGCTTTGCGGTAAATTCGACCGTGGGCGTTTTCGGGATCTTTGATCCGGCTACGAATGACTTTGGGCTTGAACGGCGCGAAGCACGCGTTGGGGAAACGCTGGCGGTCTACGGCGTGCCCGAAGGGGCCTATGTCGAACTTCCCTTCCTCGGCCCTTCGACCGAACGCGAAGCGATTGGCCGCGTCGGGGACTTCTTTACGAACGCATTTTCCTACGTCCTCGAAGGCCCATCCGCATTGGCCGCAACCGGGGTCGGTGCGGTGGACCTCTTGAATGACCGGGCCGAGTTCGGCGATGCCATCGACGAAGTTTTTTTTATGAAAGCGCGGATAGCTATGCGCAAACAAGAAGCCTATATCTACAGAACCTCCGTTTCGAACGAAGCGGCGGAGACCTGGAAGAGCAATTTGGCGATATCTACGATGAGCTTGAATTCGAATAAGATTTCCCGACGCGGCTTTGTCGCGATGCTGACCGCTGGCGCAGCCGTAATGGCGCTGCCCAAGGGTGCTTTCGCGATCACGACAGCCCGCGCAAAGGCGCTGATTGATCAGGCCGCGGCCGAAATCAATGCAATTATCTCGTCCGGAAAATCGCAAGCTGCCATGAACCGGGACTTTGAACGCGTGCTGGCCAAGTACGGCGACGTGCCGACGATGGCACGCTCAGCACTTGGTCCCACCGCGCGGAGCGCAAGCGCCGCCCAAATGCGGTCGTTCACACAAGCCTTCCAAGGATACCTCGCCGCCAAATACGGTAAACGGTTCGGAGAGTTTCAAGGTGGCCAGATCGACGTCCGCGACGCCCGCCCGCTCAAGTCGTTCTACGAAGTCCGCGCGACCGCCCGCCTGCGCGGCCAGTCGCCCTTTGCCGTCAGCTTCATGGTGTCGGATCGGTCCGGCAAGGATCTGTTCTTTGATATGGTGATCGAAGGCATCAGCCTGTTGAAATCCGAACGCACGGAAATCGGCGGAATGCTGGACAAACGCGGCGGGAACCTCGACGCTGTGATCCGGGACCTGCAGGCGGTCTCCTGACGCCTGGACACGCTCCGGTCAGCACGAAACACGGCCGGAGACGTTCGATGAGCACCTTCAATCAACCGCTTGGCGGCAACGATATGCCCCGCTTTGGTGGTCCCGTCACCATGATGCGACTGCCAAGCGCGGATACCGCGCAAGGGCTCGACGCGGCCTTTGTCGGTATTCCTATGGACATCGGCACCTCGAACCGCCCGGGCACGCGGTTAGGTCCACGCCAGATCCGCGACGAAAGCCGTATGCTGCGCCCCTATAACATGGCTACGGGCTCCGCCCCGTTCGAGCGGATGCAGGTCGCCGATATCGGGGACGTTGCGATCAACACCTTCGATCTGAAGAAATCGGTCGATATCATCACGGACGCCTATACCGACATCCTCTCCCACGGCACGATCCCTCTTACGCTGGGGGGCGACCACACGCTGACATGGCCGATCCTGCGCGCGGTACGCGACCGTCATGGCCCCGTTGCGCTGATCCATGTCGACGCACATGCCGATATCAACGACGAGATGTTCGGCGAAAAGGTCGCCCACGGATGCCCGTTTCGCCGCGCGTGGGAAGACGAATGTTTGCAAAACGACAAGGTGTTCCAGATCGGCTTGCGCGGCACGGGCTATGCCGCCGACGATTTCGACTGGGGTCGGCAACAGGGGTGGACGGTCGTGACGGCGGAAGAGTGCTGGTACAAATCACTCGCCCCACTGATGAGCGATATCCGCGCCAAGATCGGCGATGCGCCCGTTTACCTGAGCTTCGACATCGACAGCCTCGACCCCGCCTTCGCGCCGGGCACCGGCACGGTCGAAGTTGGCGGGCTCAGCACGTGGCAAGCGCTTGAGATCGTGCGCGGCTGCGCGGGCCTCAACCTTGTGGGCTGCGATCTGGTCGAGGTCTCGCCGCCCTACGACCCCTCCGGCAACACCGCCTTGATCGCGGCAAACCTGCTTTATGAGATGCTTTGCGTCTTGCCAGAACGATGAGTGGCGTCACTTATCACCTGCTGACAGCCAAAAATGCGGCGCTGCTGACGGAGGCTGATGTTTTCGACAATCCGGTTGCGCCTGCGCAACTCCAACGCTTTGTCGATGATGCCGGTCATCACCTGATCTTCGCGACCAGCGCAGACCGCGTGATCGGCTTCGCCTCCGGCACGGTGCTTTTACATCCCGACAAAGACCCGCATTTTTCGTCAACGAGGTTGATGTCACGCCCGATATGCAACGGCAGGGGATCGCAAGCGAGCTTTGCACGCGCCTCGTCAACCATGCCCGCGCTGCCGGATGCCGCGGCATTTGGCTTGCCACAGAGGGCGACAACACCCCCGCCCGCGGCCTCTATCGCAAACTGAACGCAAGAGAGACCGGCGATATCGTGGTCTATGATTGGGACGGCGCGATGGACGTGCCCGCCTAATTTGAGGGCAACGTCCCGACCGCGCCACCAACTTGATCGGCAAGCGCAATCAGCGCCACCAATCCGATCACCGCGACCACAGTCGCCCCATTGGAGGAGAGCGACCCACCATTGGCGGTCAGGGCTTCCTCCTGAATGGTGTCGTCTACGGCTGCTTCACGGAAATCATTCTGCATCGACACGCGCGGCTCCACTTGCGGGCTGCACGCCCCAAGAGCGACGGCCAGACCTATTGCCAGCACGCGTCTCATGGGCGCGGCCAAAGTTGTGGGAACATCTCTCCGGTCAATGCATCCCCCTCCCCGTATCCCGCCGCCTCAAAAATCGCGCGTTCGTCCTTGGCCCAATCACCGCGATAGCGGATCATCCCGTCGGGCGCCGTCATGCGCAACGTGAACCGCCGCACCGTCTCGGTCGGGGTCGTATCAGACAACCCACCGTGCAACGTCCGCATGTCAAAGAAAATGCAGTCGCCCAGATCAAGATCCCACTGCAAAAGCTCGTACGCACCGGGGTCGGCGGCGACTTCTGGCGGCGGGTGATAGGTCTGCCCTGCCACGTCCTGAGGCTCAAAACTCGGATGCCCGTCCTTGAATCGCACCCGCATGAACAGCTTGTCCCACAAGTGCGACCCCTTCACGAACGCGATCCCATTGTCCTTGGTCACCGGCTCCAACGGCAACCACAGCACGCACATCGTGCCTTCGAAATCGAAATAGGCGAGGTCCTGATGAAACGGCGGGCGTGAGGTCGACCCCGCTTCCCGCAGAAACCAGTTATCCATCACCAGATTGACGCGCTCCGCCCCCAACAGCCCCGCAGCAAGCGGCGCGCAGGGCGAGTTGCGCACAAACTTCTCGAATTCAGGAATTTTGCTCCACGCCCAGAAATCCTCCAGATAGGCGGGCGCGTCGGGGTCCTTGGTATGGCGGGCAAAATTCGCGGTCGGGTTGGCCAGATCCGCGTCGATGCCAGCGCGCAGCATCTCGATCCACTCAGGCGCAAACTTATTCTTTAACAGAACCGCACCGTTGCGCTGGAATGCAGCGACATCTTCGGCAGTGACTGTCCCGGTTTCGGTCATGGGCGATCTCCTCACCCGATACGCAATCAGACCCTACCTGTTCCCGAAAATCGACCCCAGAACGTCCAGAATGATCTGCTCGGCGATGTTGTCGCCCCGTCGCTGAGTTTGGGCCGGGTGGTTTGGGCGACTTGCTGCGACGCTTTTGGTGTCACCATCGGCAGAGGCGTCGCGGGCAAACCTTCGTGCACACGGACCATCGTTTCGCGCCAGATTTCGGCAGGAAGGCCCCCACCGGTCACGCCCGTCAGCGGGGTGTTGTCATCATACCCCATCCAAACACCAGCGACGTAATCCGCCGTGAAGCCCACGAACCACGCATCGCGCGCGGCCTGCGTCGTCCCGGTCTTGCCTGCGGCCTGACGGTCCGGCAACGCGGCCCGTCCCCCAGTGCCGTTGGTCACGACCTCGCGCATCATATAGACAAGCTGCCCCGCCGCATCGGGCGTGATCACGCGTTCACCCATGCCACCCTCTTGCCCGATCAGCGCGGAGTCTTCCCCTTGCAGGCGCAACTCAACCAGCCCATAGGGCGCAACCGCCGTCCCACCGTTCAGGATCCCGGCATAGGCCCCAGTCATTTCCAGAAGCGTCGCCTCGCTTGCACCCAAAGCCAGTGCCGGGCCGATCGCCAGATCACTGTCCAACCCAAAGGACTGCGCAATGGTCCGCACATTTTCACGGCCCACGGCTTCGGACACCTTTACAGCGGGAATGTTCAGCGACTGCGCCAAGGCCTGGGTCAGCGTCACCCTACCCTGATAATCGTTGGTATAATTGCGCGGGCTCCACGGGCCCGAGCCGGGGATGTTGAGGGTAAAGGGCTCGTCCACCACGATATCATTGGCGGAATAGCCGAGATCGAGCGCGGCGGCATAGACAAAGGGTTTGAACGCCGACCCGGTCTGCCGGTTCGCCTGAATGGCGCGGTTGAACTGGCCCGCGACACCCTTGAACTTGCGTCCGCCCACCATGGCGCGCACGGCGCCATCGGCGCTCATGACGATAACGGCAGCCTGTGCTTTCGATCCTTCGCGCACCTTGTTCTCAAACACCCAGGCCAGCGCCTCTTCGGCCGCTGTCTGAATGTCCTGATCAAAGGTTGTGCGCACAATCACGTCTTCGGTCGTGTCGCGGGTCAGGAAGCTCGGACCAAGATCCATGACCCAATCGGCAAAATATCCGCCTGCCCGTGCTTCCGCGGCGGCAGACAGTTGCGCGGGGTTCGCCCGGGCAAAGCGCGCCTCGGTCTCGTCGATATACCCCTGCTCTTCCATCAGCCGGATCACGACCGCCGCGCGGTCCTGACTGCGCTGAAGATTGGCCGTGGGCGCATAGCGTGTCGGCGCGACCAGAAGACCGGCCAGCATGGCCGCTTCCGCCGGTTCCACTTGTGACGCCGATTTCCCGAAGTACCGCTGCGCTGCGGCCTCAAACCCGCGCGTGCCCGCGCCCAGATACGCCCGGTTGAGGTAGATCGTCAGAACCTCATCCTTGGAATACCGCGCCTCCATCGCCATTGCATAGATGGCTTCCTTGATCTTGCGCGTCATCGTCGTGCGGCGGCAGTCGGCCTCGTATTCCGCTTCGGTCATGCCCGTGTCGGGATCATAAGGAACACCAAGACAAAGAAGCTTTGCCGCCTGCTGCGTGATGGTGGAGCCACCGTGGCCCGATAGCGGGCTGCGCCCTTCGGAAAGGTTGATCCGGATGGCCCCGGCAATCCCAATCGGGCTGACGCCAAGGTGGCGATAGAACCGTTTGTCCTCGGTCGCGATCACCGCGTTCTTAAGATGCGGGCTGACCGCCTGAGCATCGATCTGGCCGCCAAACTGCTCGCCACGCCAGGCATAAACCTCGCCATTGCGGTCCAGCATCGTAACCGATCCGCGGGCACGTCCATCGAGAAGCTCGGTCGCGGGCGGCAGGCTGACCGCGTAAAAGAGCACCGCAAACCCGATGATCAGGCCCACAACAACGCCCACGCGCCAACCGATCGACCACAGCAACCCCACGACCCACCGCACAAAGGCCAGCGGCCAGGCAATGAAGAAGGGCCGCTTTTTCGCGGGCTTGCGTTTGCGTTTCGCGGGCGCAGCTTTCTTGGCGGGCTTGGCCTTGGGTTTGGCCTTGCCCGTCTCCGCATAGCGACGCTCCGCCACAAGAGGCGGTTTCTTACCGTTTTTTCCGCTCATACTGCCCGTCTTAGAAAGACTGTTCTTTTGCAGCCACCATAGGCAAAGACGAGTCGATTGTGGAGACCGTTCGATGACAGGTCTGTGAAGGTAGACGTCTTCAAACAGCCTAATTTTTCATCATAACGCGTAGTTTGTGCAAAAATTGTGCAAAAATCGCCTGAACACCCGTTTCGGAATTGGTCCCATTGCTTGAGTTCCCCCGGCGCAGAGTTCCCTTTTGCCGCGTGAACGAAGCGGGAGTGCTGAGTCTCTCGCGTAACGGAAGGGGATGACAGTGAAACTGATCATTGCAGCGATCAAGCCGTTCAAGCTCGAGGAGGTGCGCGAGGCGCTCACCGCAATCGGCGTGCGCGGCATGATGGTGACCGAAATCAAGGGCTTTGGCTCGCAGTCCGGTCACACCGAAATCTATCGCGGCGCGGAATACGCCGTGAACTTCGTGCCGAAAGTGAAGATCGAAATCGTATGTGCGGCCTCCATGGCTGACCAAGTGGTCGAAACGATCGCAACTACTGCCAAGACCGACAAGATCGGCGACGGCAAGATCTTCGTACTCGACGTACAAAGCGCCCTGCGCGTGCGTACCGGCGAAACCAACGACGACGCGATCTGATCCGCGCAAGGTCAAGGGAAACGGACTAATGAACTTCAAAACACTCCTTCCGGTCGCCGCGCTTGTAGCGCTTCCGACCATGGGCTTCGCTCAGGAAGACGCCGCGCCGGGCTTTGACGAGATCGGCCCCTATATCATGACAACCCTGCTGTTCCTTGTGGGCGGCTTCCTGGTGTTCTGGATGGCTGCGGGCTTTGCGATGCTCGAAGCTGGCCTTGTGCGCCAGAAAAACGTCACGATGCAGCTGACCAAGAACATCGCGCTCTTCTCGATCGCGTCGATCATGTATTGGCTGGTGGGCTTCAACCTGATGTATCCGGGCGACTTCAACGGCTACTTCGCCTTCAACTTCGTCCCAACATCGCTTGAGCCTGTTGGACTTGGCGCAGAAGACGCCGCGCTCGACTATGCATCTGTCGGCTCGGACTTCTTCTTCCAGCTGATGTTTGTGGCCGCGACCGCCTCGATCGTTTCGGGTGCTCTGGCCGAACGTATCAAGCTGTGGCCGTTCCTCGTGTTCGTCATCATCCTCACCGGCTTTATGTACCCGATCACGGGTTCGTGGCAGTGGGGCGGCGGCTGGCTGTCCGAGATGGGCTTCTCTGACTTTGCTGGTTCGACCATCGTGCACTCGGTCGGTGGCTGGGCAGCACTTGCAGGTGCCATCGTGCTTGGTCCACGTCTGGGCAAGTACAAGGACGGCAAAGTGAACCCGATGCCGGGCTCGAACCTTGCCCTTGCAACGCTGGGTACGTTCATCCTGTGGCTCGGTTGGTTCGGCTTTAACGGTGGTTCGCAGCTTGCTGCTGGCACCGTCGGCGACATCACCGACGTCAGCCGCATCTTTGCCAACACCAACATGGCCGCCGCGTCTGGTGCTGTTGCAGCGCTGATCCTGACGCAGGTGATGTACGGCAAGGTCGACCTGACCATGGTTCTCAACGGCGCACTGGCCGGCCTCGTGTCGATCACCGCTGAACCGCTGGCTCCGTCGCTGTTCATGTCGCTCGTGACAGGCGCAATCGGTGGCGTCATCGTGGTCCTGACCGTTCCGATGCTGGACCGCATGAAGATCGACGACGTCGTCGGCGCCATCCCGGTTCACCTCTTTGCAGGTATCTGGGGCACGCTGGCCGTTGCCTTCTACACCGGCAACTGGGGCGCTCAGATCACGGGTATCATCGCTTACGCCGTCTTCACCTTCGTGATCTCGTTCATCGTGTTCACGATCCTGAAGGGCGTCATGGGCCTCCGCGTCAGCGAAGAGGTCGAGATGAGCGGTCTCGATGTCGGTGAGCTCGGCATGGAAGCCTATCCGGACTTCGTAGCTAAAGGCTGATCTCCCTTCCAGTCAGCCAAAACTGGCCCGGGCGGTTCTTCCGCCCGGGCTTTTTCTTTGCGGAAACTCAGGATGTAGCTCGGCGCCGACGTCATCCATGTGAAACTGGTCGTCGCCACCGCGCTGATGGCGGTCGCGCGAAAGATCATCACACTCGACGACAAAAGCCTCGAACCGCAGTATTTCGCAGGCTACGCGGCCATCGCCTTTGCACTGGGTCTGACGTATTGGCTTTTGGCGAAGAAGCCGGGGTAACCCGGCAGGGAAGCCTTGCCCAAACGCGTCCACATGCTGACCTTTCGTCGAACGCCTGACAAACGTTGGGAACCTTTTGGACAAACTGTCGCAGTTCCGGTGGAACGGTCATCCAGACGAGGACCCAAAACGTATCCTTAGTGTTTTTATCAACAATCTTCACAATAGGAGAAGTTACATGACTGCTATCGATACACTCGCCAGCCAAAGTATGCGCCTGCCAACCATCCGTAGCGCGGATTGGTTCCTGCGGATCCCGCTCGCCGCCATCATCATCGAACAGGGCGCATTCAAGCTCCCCGGTTTTGCAGCACAAGCCGAAAGCTACGGTTTGCCGCTTATCCTTTTTGGTCTGGCCGCGTTCGCCGAAATCGCGGGTGGCCTCGCCATTCTGCTGGGCGGTGTAATCCGCAATAACTGGATGAGCGACGCCCTTACCCGTTTGGGTGGCCTCGCCATCGCCTCGGTCGTGGCAGGGGTCATCGTGATGATCTATTTCGGCCCGTTTGCGGGATGGCAGCTTCAGGGCATGCTTCTGGCGGCCGGTCTGTTCTTCCTTTTCCGCGGGAACGGGGACGTCAAAGACCGCAAACTGATCTGATATGAGATTGGGATCAACACGCCCAACGCCCGCGCTTGTGCGCGCGGGCGATACTTATTTTGCCACTTGACCTGCCTCCAACACCGGCTTCCCATTCCACTGGTGCCGGGCCACCAGTTGCCGTTGCATCCGGCGGCGCGGGATCGGCACGCGGGACGCGGGCTCGTCCTCAATCGGCAACAGGTCCGGGAAGAGCGTCGCGATCTCATCCTGAAAGGCTTGCGGCAGCGACTTTAGCGCCTCTTCCCCCAGATAGAGGCTTTCGGTCGGGGCATCCTCGGCAAAGATGACCTCGTGATCTTCAAACAGCAGGTGGAGATAGGTCACCGACTGTACAGATGTGTCCACATAGATGCCGGGCAATTCCGTAAGCCGCACCGCCGCCACCAGAACCTCCGGCACACCGAACATGCGCTCCACGATCTGTGACGCGACCAGCATCCGATGCTGGCGTGATACCAGCAGGTCGCGCGATGGCACCCCGTCGCCCAAGGCGCCTGCCGTGATCCGCACCGGGTAGAGCGCGGGCGCCTCCGCCATCTCAGCCGCGTCCAGCGTGCGGCTATAGGAGGCGGCCAGCACTGCCGTTCCCCCGCTCAGGATCGTCACGGTCATACCGGGCTGCAACTCTTCGACCAGAACCGCGCCCTGAGGCGTCTGCACGCGCGTCCCAGCCGTCAGGCAGGGAATGGTGCCGGGGTTGGGGTCGGTTTGCGTGAAATACGTCAGTCCACCGTCGTTCGATTCCAGTGACTCGCCATTTCCCGCAATCCCAATCGGGGTCGCGGTCAGCCCATCCGCTGGTCCAGCCGTCGCCGTCAAAGGCGTCGTGCGGTCGTCAAAAGTCACGAAAGAATAGACCGTGGTGTCATCGGACAGCGACACACCATTGAACCGCCCCAACCCGTTGAACGGCACGGGAGAGGTCGTGTCGATGACATAGACATCCTTGTTACCAATGCTGGTCGGGGTCAGGTCACTGACGTTGTTTGAGGATCGGACGCTGCCGCCATTGTTATAAACCGTCACCACAAGGTCCGAGACATCCGTGCCCTCATCCACCGTGATCTCGATAAAGTCGAGATTGCGATTTCCCAGGTATTTCAGCTCGGACAGAAACGGATCGGCCATGGCGCAGCATCGCGGAAAATGGTTAATTTTTGAAGCGCCTTCGGCCCACCGTACGCTGGCGTCACAACTTTTCAACGCCCGCGCGCTATACCCGCTTCCCGAACGTTCACTGCCCGGTTTGACGCACCGGGCGGACCCTCAGGCGACCCGGCCCGATCACGGGCGGTCCGACCCAAGCGCGACGCACCAGTACGGGTGCACTTTAGGATTTCGGGGCTTCCCCCGCGGGTGCCGGATGTGGCGCCACGTCCTTTTTGACATAGCCGCCGGATACCCGGCCCTTGCAAACGCAAGCATGACTGAGGCACCTTTCAAGCGAAACCGCTTGAAGGGAGGCTTTGGCATGCCGTGCAAAACCGCACTGACCACGACCGCACTGATTGTCGCGCTGGCAACGCCTCTTTCCGCGCAGGAGCGTCCTGCATTGATCGTTCAGATCACGGTCGATGAACTGCCTGGTGATCACTTGTCCCGGTTTGACGACAGCCTTGGTCCCGACGGCCTTCGCCGGCTGACCGAAAGGGGCGTCTGGTACACCAATGCCCACCACGCCCACGCCAACACCGAAACCATCGTCGGCCATACGACCCTGGCGTCAGGCGCAAAGTTGAAACCGTCGATCTGGCAGTGACGCTGCCCGACCTCTTTGGCACCGGCCTCCCCAGTGGGGCGTCGGGTGTCGTTCTGCCGGAGGTGGTCGGGAACTAACCCCGCGCATAAAGTGCAGCGGTGGCGTCCTTGTACTTGGCGGCGACCTTGGGGCGTTTGACCTTGAGTGTGGGCGTGATCAACCCGTCCTCCAGCGACCACGGCTCGGTTTCCACCACCAACCCCCGCACTTGCGCAAAGGGCGGGATATCGGCCATCGAAGGCCGGATGCGTTTGAGGATCGCACTGGCTGCGGCGTCTTTGTCCGCCGGATCGAACCCCTGCTCGCTCGCAAAATCCGCATAAGCCCCCGGTTCGACGACCACGACCGCACTGCACCACGGGCGACCATCGCCCAGCACGCACAATTGATCGATCATCGGTTCCGCGCCAATGGCGGCCTCGATCGGCTGCGGGTTCACATTCTCGCCGTTGGACAAAACGATGATGTCCTTGATGCGCCCGCGAATGAAAATGTAGCCATCCACGATCTCGCCCGCGTCACCGGTCCGCAGCCAGCCATCCTCGGTAAACGTCTTGGCGGTCGCGTCGGAAAGGTTCCAGTAGCCATCCATGAGACCGGGGGAGTTGATCTGAATTTCGTCCTTCTCACCCACGCGCAGGTTCGCGCCGGGCAGCGCATATCCCACACTGCCGATCCGGGCATCCGGCACGCGGGAGCCTGTGGCCGCCGGTCCCGCCTCGGTCAGACCGTAGCCCTCAACGATGGGGAGTTGCATCCCCATCAAAAAGCGCCCCGTTTCCTCCGACAGCGGTGCTCCGCCTGAGATCACCGCCTTAAGCCGCCCGCCAAACGCCTCACGCACACGGCCCGCGACGGATTTGCCGATAGCGGCCCAGTAGAGCTTGCTCAAGAGCCCCGGCCCCGGCCCGGTCCCGTCGGCCTCTTCCCGCAGGGCAACGCCCACGGTCTCGGTCCGTTCCATCAGGAACTTCTTCACCGGTTCTTTGCGGACGTCGGCCACCGCCTTGGCGTGGATTTGTTCAAACAGGCGCGGCACAGCGAGGAGGACCGTGGGCCGCACTTCGGTCAGGTCCTTGCGCAGCGTCGCGATGGAGCGGTTGAACGCCACGCGCCCGCCCCCGAACATCGGGGACAGCATGCCCAGCGTGCGCTCAAACCCGTGGGCTAGCGGCAGGAAGGACAACAGCGTGTCCTCGGCATTGATGTGAACGATCTGCAGGACCGAGCCCGACGTCCAGATCAGCGCCCTGTGGCTCAGCATCGCGCCCTTGGGCGGTCCGGTCGTGCCGGATGTGTAGACGATCGTCGCAAGGTCATCGACCGGCGCGATATACGCTGTCTCGGTCAGGGTCATACCCGTGGGTTCGGGTGCAACGCGCGGGTCATCGCTTGCGGCCTCCGCTCCGCCCACAACCCAGACCGCGCCAACATCCTTAAAGCTGTCCCAATGCTCGGACAGACCTTTCCAGCGCGCGACGTCATCGATCAGGCACAACTTCATCCCGCTGTCGCGCACCACATGCGCGACGTTCGCCGCACTGTCCTTGTCATAGAGCGGGACCGTCACCAACCCTTCGGACATCGCGGCGAGATCCGTGGTGATCCAGTCCACGCAGTTGCGCATGAAGATCCCCACCCGGTCCCCCGGCGCCAGGTTCAGCGTCTTGAGCGCGGCGCGGCGGGCAGCGACAATATCCGCGGCCTGCGTCCAAGTTGTATCCTGCCAGTCGGAGCCAACTTTCTCGGAATAAGCGACGTTGTCGGGGCTGGCGGCAACGCGGGCGGCAAACGCCTGCGGCACGGTCTCAGCGTCAGACCAGACGCCTTGGGGATCGTAGTCAATTTTCATACGATCAGACTACACGGCAATGGCGATCTGCCAACGGTTTCTTTGACCCAGGGTCAACTGCGGGGTTTTGCCACGCCCGCGAAACGCCAAAACTGGCCTAGCCTGTGCTCGTGCGCTGGACTGGTCCGTTCATGGCTGTCGCGCTTGCTGCGGCCCCTGTGCCCGCCTTGGCGGGGGAACGCCTGTTGGACAGTTTCGCGCGGTGCACCGGGCATTTTACCGCGCTGCGCGATCACCAATGGATGTTTGCCGATCCCAAAACCGATGAGACGAGCGTTCTGACGGCTGAGATGACCGCGCTTTTGGGTGCGGTGTGGGAGCCGGGGCGCGCAGACCACCTGAGATCAACGCGCGACGGGGCACGGGACGGGATGCGCGATCTGATGAACCGCGCATCCTTTAACGGGGATTACTCAGACGCGCTTTGGGCGCGCGACCGTATCGACCGCCAGCTTGCCCCGTGTCGGGACATGCTGGGGCATCCGTCGAAACCCTAAATCGCCTCACACACCCGCGGCGACGATGGCCTCGGCCAGAAGCGGAACGGTCTTCGCGTTCAGACCCGCGATGTTCATGCGGCTGTCCCCGACCATGTAGATCGCGTTGTCGTGGCGCATGGTCAGGACCTGTTCCTGCGTCGCGCCAATGCGCGAGAACATGCCCCGGTGATGGGCGATGAAGTCGAACCGGTCCGAGTTTGTCCGCTGGCGAAGCTCGCCGGCCAATTGCTCGCGCAGGCCCAGCATGCCGGTCCGCACCTCTTCCAACTCGGCCTCCCAATCGGCCCGAAGCGCGGATCGTTCAGGATCATCGTCACCAGCCGCGCGCCGTGGTCGGGCGGGAAGGAATAGTTCTGACGGTTGAGATAAGCGAGCGTGCCTTGGGTCGTCTTCGTGGCCTCGGCCGTTTCCGACATCACCATCAGGCAGCCCGTCCGCTCACGGTAGACACCGAAGTTCTTGGAGCAACTTGCGGCGATCATCAGCTCTGGCACGCGGGAGGCGATGTGGCGGGTGCCGAACGCGTCGGCCTCAAGTCCGTCGCCAAAGCCCTGATAGGCGATGTCGATCATTGGCGTCGCGCCGGTCTCCAACAGGATATCCCCCACGGTTTTCCACTGGTCCTGCGTCAGGTTCGCGCCGGTGGGGTTGTGGCAGCAGCCGTGCAGCAAGACGAGATCGCCCGCCTTGGCCCCTTTGAGGTCCTCGGCCATCCCGTCGAAATCCACCGCGCGGGTGGCGTTGTCGAAATAGCGATACTCCACCATCTCGATCCCGAGATATTTGATGATCGTCAGGTGGTTCGGCCATGTGGGGCCTGAGACGAAGATCCGTCCCTCGGGTGAGGCCATGCGGAAAAGCTCAAACGCCTGCCGCACCGCGCCGGTCCCACCCGGTGTGGCCGCCGACGCAATGCGGTTGGCGGGCGCACTGTCGGCCAGGATCAACTGGCGCATGGCGTCCGAAAACGCAGGATCCCCCACGAGGTTGACGTAAGTTTTGGTCGTCTCCGTCTCCCACAACTGCTTTTCCGCCGCTTTGACCGCGCGCATGACCGGGGTCACACCGTCGGCGTTTTTGTACACGCCCACGCCCAGATCGACTTTGGTGTCGCGCGGGTCGTCGCGATAGAGCTGCACCAGCTCAAGAATTTTGTCGGCGGGTTGTGGTTTCAGAGCGTTCAGCATGGGCTTGCTGCCTTTTTCGGTCAGGTCGGGATACGGGTCAGGTCACGGGGACGTTTGAGAATACGCGAATGGTCTTCGCGGCGAACGGGGCTGAACCCGTTCTTTTGGTAATTCTGAAGCGCGCGAGGGTGGTCGAGCGTGCAGGTGTTCACGGTCAGCCGGCTGACATCTTCGCGATCCCACGCGGTGTGGATCGCGGTTTGCAGCAGGAACTTGCCCAGCCCCTTGCCCACCGCCTCGGGCACCAGCCCGAAATAGGCGAGGTTGCAGGTGCCGCGCTCACGCTCATCAAGCATGAAGAATCCCTGCGGCCAGCCACGGGCGTGGAGCGTATAAAGCTCGACCATCGGGTCATCGAGCCACGCCTGAATATCTTCCTCGTCGCGGTCATGGGCATCTTCCCATGCATAGTCACGACCCACGGCATCGTAGAGCGCAAGGAAGTACCACGCGGGCGGCGCATCAGCTTTGATCAGGGACGCAGGGTGCGTGGCGGGCAGATGCGGGTACGGGTACGAGGGGCGCGCGGCCATCTCAAGATAGGTGACGGTATAGGCGACCTCGGTCCCGGCTGGCTGGACGGTCATGGGCCCGTCTCCACCGTCAGGTAATCGTAACGCCCCCATTCCGACCATGAGCCGTCATAGAGGCTGATCTGGGTCACGCCCATCCGTTCCAGTGCGAGAAACAAGATCGCTGCCGTCACGCCAGAGCCGCAGGTCGCGATGACGGGCTTGGACAGATCAACACCCGCCGCCTCAAAGATCGCGCGGGTTTCCTCCGGCGATTTCAACGTGCCATCGGCGTTCAGGAGCGTTGCGTAATGGACGTTCTTGGACCCCGGAATATGGCCTGAGCGCATGCCTGCACGCGGTTCGGCCTCAGTTCCCTGAAAGCGGCCCGGCCCGCGCGCATCGACGATTTGCGGATCGCCCAGCTTGGACGCTGCGGCAACTTGTGTGACGTCGCGCACCAGTGCGTTCTGAACACTCACGGTGATGTGGCGGTCGCGCATGATGGTGGGATCGTCGGTGATCTCACGCCCCTCGGCGCGCCATTTCGGGAGGCCACCATCGAGCACCGCGACATCCGTTTTGCCCATCAACCGCAACAGCCACCAAACCCGCGCGGCCGAGAAAATGCCGTAGCCGTCATAGACCACGACCTGATGCCCGTCGCCCACGCCCATGGCGCGCATGCGGCTGATGAACTTTTCCACCGGCGGCACCATGTGCGGCAAGTCTGAGCGGTGATCGCTGATCTCATCAATATCGAAAAAGCGCGCGCCGGGGATATGCCCGGCCTCATACTCGGCCCGCGGGTTGCGGTTCATGTCGGGCAAATACCAACTGGCATCAAAAATCCGCAGATCGGGATCGTTCAGATGCGCGGCCAACCAGTCGGTTGAAACGAGGGTTTTGGGATCGTCAGCCATGACACAGGTCCGGGGCAAGAGAGTCTTGGATGCCTAACGCCACAAGGGCGTCGGCGCAAGCCGGGCGTTACCGATAAGGCCCATGCGATGCAATTGGGAGGTGACACATCACAGACACGCCCCCAGCGCGTCCGCGACCTGTTGCACGGCTTCGGACGGGCGCGTGTGGGGGCTGCTGATCACCACATCGACGGTCAGTGCGAAATCGTCGGGCAAGAGCCTGATCATGCGCCCCGCCTCAAAGTCGTGCGCGAGGCTTCGGTGGAGGCAGGCGACCACGCCCACCCCGTCGCGCGCCAGGGCGATACGGGTGTTGACCCCTTCGGCCTGAATAACCTCGGCAAAGCGAAGCTCACTCCCATCGGACAGTTTCATCACCGGGTTTGGTTTTGCAGACGGGCCACGCAGAAGCGGGAGTTCCGCCACCGCTGTTCGATCGGACGGTGCGCCTTGGCCAAGTAAATCCGGGTGTGCCGCAAGGATGGCGGTGTCAGTGCCCTCGGCCAACCACGTCAGGCCGGGTTCCGACGGCTTTCGCCCAACGCGGACATAGAGGTCGCGGGCGTATCGCGTGTGATCTTCAAGCCGGTCTTCCGGGATCAGAACCACATCGAGGAGCAGGGCGGTATCACGCAGCTTTGCGATGGCCGCACTGAACCAGCCGAACGCGGCGGGCTCCTGCGGGATCGAGACTTTGACCGTTTCCTGACGCGGCGCGGCGGTGCCCATGGCCCGGTCCAGCGCCTCCACGATCACGCGCGCCTGCGTATGGACCGCGACGCCCTTGCCCGTCGGCACGACCCCGGAGCGCCTGCGTTCAAGAAGCGGGATACCGAAATGCGTCTCAAGGATGCGCACGCTGTCAGACATCGCCGACGGGCTGACCCCGCGCTGATTGGCGGCCCCGGTCAGGGACCCCGCATCAACGATCCGGGCGAAATTGGCGAGGTGGCGGAGATAGCCGTCCATTCTGAAAATCCGAAATGATAAGTTGTTGCCTTCTGAATATTCAAAATTTAGGCAGCGCGATAGCCCTTTGCGCAGACTTGTTCTGAAACCAAGGGAGCCGATCATGAAAACTTTATTCTCAACTCTTTCGATAGCAACTGCCGCGCTTTCTGGGCCGGCACTGGCGGACACAGCGGACCACGGGCTGGACGGTGCGTGGCACTCCATGGCCTGCGAAGTGCGCCCGCAGGTTGGCGCCGATGGGGCAATCGCCGAATGGTGGCTAACGCGCGAGATCACGTTTGCCGAGAACCGGATCGAGGCGCGGTTCACAACCTATGCCGGGCCGGGCTGCGATGTGCCGGTGAACGTGCTGGGCTTTGCCGGTCAGGTGGACATCATCGGAGACAGCGCGGTCGCGGATGAGGCAATCGCGGCCAACCTGATTATCGACGAATACGTCTCGATCACACCAATGGCGCAAGGGTTTGCCGATTTTCTGAATGGCTCAGGCGCGTGCGGAGAAGGCGCATGGGCCTTGGGGGAAGCCAAAGACGTGCATGAGACCGGCTGTGCGATCTTGGGCGTTGAGCCAAACACGCCGACGGTCGAGTACGAGGTTTTGGCCCGGATCGGGGACATGGTGTATTTTGGGGCGCGTCCCGTGGACGGCACGTTCATCACCAGCGAGGACAAACGCCCGCGCTCACTCCTCGTGCCGCTGATCGCCGCGAACTAACGCAGCTGCGCGAGCAGGGCCTGCGACGGGTCACCCGTCACCGGCAGCCCCTGCTGCGCCTGATACCCGCGAATTGCCTCACGCGTGTTGGGGCCAATCACGCCATCTGCGCCGCCCGTGTCGAACCCACGGGCGGTCAGACCGTTTTGCAAGGCGACCCGATCAGACTTTACCAGACCGTATTGGTCCGGCGGGAAGGTGAAATCATACGGGCCCGCCCCGGCGATCCGGTCCGCCAGAAGTCCCACGCCCAGCGCATAGGAATCCGAGTTGTTATAGCGCTTGAGCGCCGCAAAGTTCGCGGTCGTGTTGAACCGCGGCCCACCAGGTTGCGGTTGCAGGCCACCGGACGACACGTCGTTCCCCCAGCGGACGCCCTGTTGCCAGCCGTTGCGATCCAGATAGGCCGCGGTCGAGGCCAGCGCATCGCTGGGATCATCAGCCCAGATATCGCGCCGCCCGTCGCCTGTGAAATCGACGGCGAACGCCAGGTAGGAGGTCGGAATAAACTGCGTGTGGCCCATCGCGCCCGCCCAGCTTCCCACCATGCGGGCGGCAGGCACATCGCCCGCCTGCAGGATGCGGAGCGCGCCGACAAGCTGGCTTTCAAAGAACGACCCACGCCGCCCGTCAAAGGCCAGCGTGGAGGTGGCCGAGATCACGGGGATGTCGCCCTTGCGTTCGCCATAAAAGCTCTCCAGCCCCCAGATCGCGGTGACGATGTATTTGTCGACACCATACCGCGCCTCGATCGCCTCCAGCGTCGACCGTTCGCGCGCAAAGGCCGCACGGCCCTTGGCCACGCGTTCGTCCGAAACAGCAATGGCGAGGTAATCTTCAAACGTGCGCCGAAACTCGACCTGATTGCGGTCACGCTCGACGACGCCCGGCAGATAGCCCGCACCGCGAAACGCGTCGTTCAGAAGCGCTTTGGAAAACCCTTGCGCCTCCGCCCGGCGTTCAAACCCCGCGACCCATGCGTCATAGCTGCTGTTTGGCACCGGTTGCAGCCCGTCGCCACCACCCGTGGCCCGACGCGCGGGCGCACCGCAGCCTGTCAGCGCAATCGCGCCCAATCCGATCGTGAAATGTCGCCTGTTCAAAATCATGCCGACCTGCCCGCCTGCAATTTTACGGAGCGTGGCACCAATCCCGCGCCACGCCAAGGGGCAGAACCGTCACAGGGGTGCGATCAGCGCTTTCGCGCCACCACAAAATGGCTCGGCGGGCGCTTGGGGAACTGGCCGGTTTCAATCACATCGAACCCTGCCGCCTCAAAAAGCGCGTCAAGCTGCGCGGGCGAGAACATCCGCACGTAAGGGGCTTTGCCAACCAGACGCATGGCCCCGATCATAACAGGATAGATCGGGTTGCCGCGCAGGCAGACGGTCTTGGTGATCATCACACCACCGGGTTTGAGCGCCTTGGACAAGGACGCCACCGCGCCTTCTATGTCGCGCACCAGATGAAACAGGTTGAAGCCAAGGATCGCGTCATAGGTTTTGCCCGGCGCGACCCATCCGGCCTCTTGCACCTCAAAGCTTAAAGTCTGAGGTCCGGCGTCAGCAAGCTTGCCGCGCGCGATACGGATCATCTCGGACGAGAAATCGGTCGCGGTATACTCGGCAACCCCGCCCGCAAGCAAAAGCGCGGTCGATCCGGTGCCACACCCAACTTCAAGCACGCTGTCCTCAGTGCGCAAATAGCTGCGGACGCGGTCGAGCGTGTGATCATAAGACGCCTGATCCTTGATCGGATCGGTGGCGTATTTTTCCGCAGCGTTGTTCCAGAATTCGGCGGTCTCGGTCATATCGGTTGGTCCTGCAAAATGCGTTGCGGGCGTCTTACCCGATCCGATGGGCACCGCATATTGCATGAATGCGTGCAATCGTTATTCATTATTGAATGAATTGGGCTGCCATATCCTTTGACTGGAACCATATTCGCGCCTTTTTGGCGACGGCGGAAGAAGGCTCGCTCTCCGCCGCGGCGCGGGCCTTGCGCGCGTCACAACCCACACTGGGGCGGCAGGTTTCCGCGCTGGAAGAAGAACTGGGCGTGACGCTTTTTGAGCGTGTCGGGCGGTCGCTTGAGCTGACGCCGTCGGGGGTGGAGTTGCTGGAACATGTGCGCGAGATGGGCGCCGCCGCGAACCGCATCTCGCTGGCCGCTTCTGGCCAGAGTCAGGCGGTGGACGGGCATGTGCGCATCACTGCGTCAGACATCCTGTCGATGTACCACCTGCCCCCGGTTCTGGCCGCCCTTCAGGCTGAACAACCGGGCATCACGGTCGAGGTTGTCGCCGCCAATGCCATCCGCGACCTGCAACGCCGCGAAGCTGACATCGCGATCCGGCATGCGCGCCCCACGCAACCTGAGTTGATCGCCAAACGACTGACGGACGCGACCGGGTCGCTTTACGCCGCGCCGAGCCTTCTTGACAGGACCGGCCGGCCTGAAACGGTCGACGACCTACAAGGCATCCCCTTTATCGGCTTTGACGATCACGACCGCCTGATATCGGAACTCGGGATGGCCGGGGTCCCGATCCGGATGGCCGACATCCGGGCGGCCTCGGAAAACGGGCCAACGGTGATGGCCATGGCGCAGGCCGGTATGGGCATTGCCATCATGGCCGACAGTGCCGCAAGGATTGCCGGCGGTCTGGAACGCGTCGTGCCAAGCTGGGGGCCCATTTCATTCCCGGTCTGGCTCTGCGTGCACCGCGAGCTTAACACCAGCCGGCGCATCCGGCTGGTCTTTGACTTTTTGGCGGAACGCATGAACGAGACGGTCTGAGGACGTCTTTGTTTTCCAAATACTCCGGAGCGCGAGGCAGAGCCTCGCATAACTTTATTCCGGCGTGCCCATCAGCTCCCACACGGCGGCAAGGGCTTGGGGTGGACGATTGCCGAACTGCTGGAAATACCGCTGATAGATCGGGATCACCTGACCATCGTGAAAGAGCCGTGAGATTGTCCGATCCGCCAACAGGGCGAAGTCGGCATCCCCGCGTGGCAGCGCGAGCGCATAGGGCTCGAACGAGAACAGCTCACTTGAAACCACAAATTCCGCCGCCGTACCCGTATGGGTCAAGACCTTGCCGATTAACACCGGCTGGTCCGCCGCCAGTGCATCCACCGATCCGTCGAGAAGGGCTTCGAACCCGGCATCAACATTGGCCACAGGCACAATCTCTACCGCGACCTCGTTGCGCATGGCGGCGTCGTTGAGCGCTTCGATGGTGGTCGTCGCCTCGGTCACCGCAACGCGTTTGCCGCGTGCGTCACGGAGGCGTTCGATCGTATTGCCTTCGAGACTGAGAAACCCGCCGCCTGTTGCGAAGGTCAGCTGCGTGAACCCGACCCGTTCGGCACGCGTCAGCGTTTTGGTCGTCGCCCCGCAAAGCAGATCAATGGCACCGTCTTCAATCGCATCAAACCGGGTGTCCGCCGTCACCGGGACATACTCTACGTTCAGATCGCGCAATCCCAACGCCTCGCCCACATCCGTGGCGATCCTGTTGCAAATCTCGACGCTGTATCCCACCGGCACGCCATCGCTGGAAACAAAGGACAACGGTGGCTGATCGGTGCGGACGCCCAGGGTCATCGTGGCCGTGTCACTGATACGCGCCAGAGTCCCGGTGAGCTCTTTCGCGACAGCAGGAAGCGGTATTGCCATTGCGACGAAAAGGATGGCAAAAGGTTTGAACATTGGTCCCCCGAAAGAAATGGATAATCAAAATCTGGCGCTGGCGCACCACAAGCACCTTATCTGCAAAACGGCGATTGTGTACCCGCTTTACAATCCTATCCCGCGCGTCACGATACTCGCTATGGACACAGCACTTGCCCCCGGCGTTTGCCTGACCTTCGACGACCTCTTTGTTGAGAATTGGTGTGCGTCGCTGCCTGTCTTCGCGGCCCATCAGGCCGTCGCGACCTTCTGCGTCTGTAACCTTCACGAGGCAACGCAGGATCAGATCGCCGGGCTTCACCGGCTACAGGATTCCGGTCACGAGATCGGGTATCATTCGCGAACACATCCCAGATTACGCCCCTATCTTGCGCGTCACGGTGTCGAGACCTGGGTGTCACAAGAGCTTGACCGAGGAATCAGCGAACATCGTGCGGCGGGCTTCCCTGCCACATCCTTCGCGGCCCCGTATCATGCCTCGGTCCCCGCGACGCGAAAGGCCGTTGGCGTTCGCTTTGAAATTGCCCGCACCAAGGGCTGGCGCAGTGTCGGACCGGGCAACCGCGCCGCACGGGTCTATCGCCAACCGACGCGTCATCGCATGGTGCACAACATCGGATCAATCGATCTGCGCCGCGAGCCGGAGGGGCGTCTCTGGCCGCTGCTGGACGCCGCTTTGACAGAAATCCGCGCGCGGGATGGCGTTGGCGTTTTCACCGGACACGATATCCGCCCCGCCAACGGTCAAGGATTGTATGCCACGCCCGAAGACCTTGACCGCCTTTTGAGCACCATCCGGAACAGGGGGCTGGCGTTCTATACGCTCACTGAATTTGCAAGAAAATCAGGCCAACAAGCGGTTGTGTGATCTTGTTCACAGACACCCGGCAAAAATACCTGCTAAAGAGAG
>Ga0064014_10177_pt1 | contig 21797 bp, 20 predicted proteins | sample CrowatWCoCulture_2_FD_61584 | JGI IMG/M metagenome (GOLD analysis project Ga0064014, IMG submission 61584) | Marine cyanobacteria communities from the University of California, Santa Cruz, USA, analyzing cyanobacterial DNA methylation -... | ecosystem: Host-associated > Microbial > Bacteria >...
AGGCGGTGAAGCCAGAGCGCGAGACGAGCGCGGGGATGCCCATCAGCGCGCATTTGATCACCATCTCGGACGTGAGGCGGCCCGTGGTGTAGAGGATCTTATCGGTCGCCTCGACACGGTTCTGGTGCATCCAACCCGCAATCTTGTCGACAGCGTTGTGACGCCCAACATCCTCCATATAGACCAACGGACGCGCACCCTGACACAGGACCGTGCCGTGGATCGCGCCCGCGTCGAGATAGAGTGACGGCGTGCGGTTGATCTTGTTCGCAATCGCATAAAGCCACGAGGTGCGCAGTTCGGCCTTGGGCAGCGTCAGACCCTCAAGCCCCTCCATCATGTCACCGAAAACCGTTCCCACCGCGCAACCACTGGTGCGGGTTTTCTTTTGCAGCTTGTCCTCATAAGTCGTCTGCGCTCGGTCCGGACGACGACGGTTTCGATGTCGTCGTCGTAATCGACAGCCGTCACAGCCTCATCCGCGCCCAGCATCCCCTGATTTTTGAGAAAGCCAACAGCGAGGTATTCGGGATAGTCCCCGATGGTCATTGCGGTCACGATCTCTTGTCGGTTGAGATAGATCGTGAGCGGGCGTTCCTCGACCACGTTGATCTGGGTTTCCGCGCCTGTCTGATCCACACCGGTGACAGCCCGCGACAGGCCCGGCGCACCGGGATCCGGCGCGATCAGATAATCGCCGTCATATGCGTCTTTGCCCATTTGATCCTGCGTCAAGGTTGGTCTATGCGCAAAGGTGACGATAGGGCTGATCCATGGATACCTCCACCCGGAAATCACACTACCTTCGCGGCCTGACCGCCGGCGCGCCATTCATTCTGGTTGCGGCCCCTTTTGGCATGCTCTTTGGGGTTGTTGCGATTGAGGCGGGGTTGTCGCTGATTGAGACGATGGTGTTCACCACCGCCGTCATCGCGGGAGCGGCGCAGTTTGCGGCAATCGGACAGATGGTGGACCACGCGCCGGTGCTGGTCGTGATCCTGACCGCCTTGGCGGTGAACCTACGCATGGCGATGTATTCGGCCAGTTTGGCCCTCTACCTCGGACCGGCCCCGTTCTGGCAGCGCGCCTTTGTCGCCTATTTCAACTTTGATCAGACCTATGCGATGAGCGTCGCGGAGTATGAAAAGTACCCCGAGATGACTGTGCCGCAGCGGGTCGCGTATTTCTTTGGGACCACGACGCTTTTGGTCCCGACATGGGTCGGGTCGAGCTATCTGGGGGCCGTGCTTGGTGGGGCGATCCCCGACAGTGTCCCGCTGGATTTCGCATTGCCGATCATGTTCATAGCCGTCTTTTCGCCAATGCTGCGGACGGGCGCGCATGTTGTGGCGGCGGTGACATCGGTCATTCTGGCGCTCGCGTTTCGCTGGGTCCCTTACGACATGGGTCTGCTCTTGGCCGCCGCGGGCGCGATGATGGTGGGGGCGCAAGTGGAACTCTGGACGACACGGAGAGCGGCATGAGCATGAGTAGCGCCGAGATCTGGACCGTCATCGTGTTGCTCGCCATTGGCACCTATCTGATCCGGTTTTCGTTTCTGGGGCTGATCGGGGACCGTGAATTGCCGGAGTGGCTGATCCGGCACCTGCGCTATACGCCGGTGGCCGTAATCCCTGGTCTCGTGGCCCCGTTTGTCGTCTGGCCAGAGGTCACGGGTGGCGCGCCTGAGCCAATACGCCTTACAGCCGCCGCTGTCACGGTTGCCGCTGGATATTGGTCCAAGAATTTTCTGATTGCTGCCGGGTTGGGCGCAGGCACGCTTGCCGCCGGTCCGATCTTGTTTGGCTAAGCCTTAGGTCGCGAAGATCGCGAGAAAGATCAGTACCGCAAAGATCACGATCACAGAATTGCTGGTGAAGCGCATGAAGCCGTCAAAGGTCTTCTTATGCTCGTCGATATCCATGCTTCCCGGTTTGAACTCTTCATCGGCCATTGTGTCGGTTCCCTAAGATCGATTTTCTCTGCCTTTAGCGCATGTCTTTGGGCGTGTCACGGCCTCAACGTTGGTCCGCGCGCATCTGCCACTGCCAGACGTCGTTTTCATCTTTCCAACGGTCAACTTCGCCAGCGTGCCAAAGGAAGAGGCAATGGGCCATCGCCTCGACCAGCGCGAGGCCGAACTCCCCATCCGAGATGTCGCGCTTAAAGAGCGGCGGAAAGCATCCGACCGCCGAATGAGGTGTGGAGAGATGCATGCGCATCCGGTCAAGCGCGCCGTGATGGTTGTCGATCAACTGATCGAGGCGAAACGGCAGGCCTGTGAATGGCAGTTTGTGCCCCGGCAGAACGAAATGATCGTCGGTCGCGACCGTCTTAAAATACGCGCAGCTTTCCAGCCATTCCGCCACCGGGTCCGCCTCTGGCTCGGTCGCGTAGACGCCGAGATTGGGCGAGATCGACGGGAGAAGCTGATCACCGCCAAGCACGAGCGCATCGTCCTGCGACCAGAACGTCGCATGTTCGGGCGCGTGACCGTCCCCCACCCGGACGATCCAGTTGCGTCCACCCGCGCGGAGGGTCTCACCCTCCTGAATGCGGGTATATCCCAAAGGCAGAGGTGCAACGGAGTCGGCAAAATTGAACGGACGCTCGGCGCTGCGTTTGGCGAGCATCTCGGCGGACATCCCCGCGCCGCGCCAGAAGTCGATGGTTTGTTGGACCGGCACCGGCTGTTCGTCGAGTTGCAGCATCCGCGCCAGCACCCAGCTTGTTCGCGTTGTGACAAGATCCGCGCCATGTTCGGTCCGGAACCAGCCAGCCAGCCCAATGTGATCGGGGTGGTAGTGCGTGACGATCACCCGATTAACCGGACGCCCGCCCAAAGGACCGGCAAGCAGGGTTTCCCAGATTGCGCGGGATTTGCGCGAGGCAAATCCGGTGTCGACAATCGTCCAGCCATCACCGTCATCAAGCGCATAAACGTTGACGTGGTTCAGCGCCATTGGCAGCGGCAGGCGGCACCACAGGACACCTGGTGCGACTTCTGTCGCCTCGCCCTCAGGGGGTGGCGCGTCAAACGGATAGACGATCCGGCTCACGCGGCGAAGTCGTCCACCGCGATATCAAACAGGCCGTCAGAGCCGCGCTGCGCATGTGCCAAAAGGGCGGTGTGTTCCGGCAGGAGCCGGTCAATATAGAACCGTGCAAGCGCCCGGTCGGTGCTGCCAGCCTCAGACGCGACAGCAGCCTTAAGGTGGAAATGCGCACCCAGAACCCGTGCAAACGCCCGCAGGTATGGCACCGCCCCGGCAAAACGCGCGTCGAAGTCAGGTTGAGCCACGAGCCACTCGGTCGTTTCCCGCAGGGATTCGGCGGCGCTCCAGACAGCCTTTGCCAGTTCTGGCATCTCGGTGCGGTGCTTTTCGGCTTCGGTTTCAATCTCGTCGAGCAGGCGGAAGGCCGCGTCACCTTGATCGGCAAGCTTGCGGGCGACAAGGTCCATCGCCTGAATCCCGTTAGTGCCTTCGTAGATCGACGTGATCCGTCCATCGCGCAGAAACTGCGCCGCGCCGGTTTCTTCGATGAAACCCATGCCGCCATGAATCTGAACGCCCATATCGGCAACCGCGCTGCCCACATCGGTGCCGAACGCTTTTGCAATGGGGGTCAGCACACCGGCCCGTGCCTTCCATGCGGCGTCGCCAGTGGCGTTGCCCATGTCGATGGCCACGGCACAGGCCAGCGCGATGGCGCGAGCGGCCTGTGTTTCGGCCTTCATCGTCATCAGCATCCGGCGCACGTCGGCGTGCTCGATGATCGTGCCGGTGCCACCCGCCTTGCCCTGCTTGCGGTCCTTAGCATAGGCGATCGCCGCTTGAAGCGCGCCCTCGGCGATACCGACGCCTTGGGCGCCAACACCAAGCCGCGCGTTATTCATCATGGTGAACATCGCGGCCATACCGCCATTCTCAGGCCCGACCATCCAGCCGGTCGCACCAGAGTACTCCATCACAGCCGTTGGCGAGCCGTGGATGCCCATTTTATGCTCAAGGCTGACCACACGCAGGTTGTTGGGATCACCCGGATTGCCATCAGCATCGGGCAGGTATTTCGGGACGAGGAACAGGCTGATGCCCTTGGTCCCCGGTGCTGCATCCGGCAAACGTGCCAACACGAGGTGGCAGACGTTGCTCAGAAACTCTGCATCGCCCCACGTGATATAGATCTTCTGACCGGTAATCCGGTACGTGCCATCACCCGAAGGCTCTGCCTTGGTGCGCAGCGCGCCGACGTCGGATCCGGCTTGCGGCTCCGTCAGGTTCATCGTGCCCGACCATTCCCCACTGGTCAGCTTGGGCAAGTAGAGCGATTTGATCGCGTCGTCGCCATGCGCCTCCAGCGCCTCAATCTGGCCCATGCTGAGAAGCGGTAGAAGTTGAAGTGCGAGGTTGGACGACGACATCATTTCGTTGACAGCGGTCGTCAGGGTCTGCGGCAATCCCATGCCGCCATATTCAGGATCAGCCGAGATGCCGACCCAGCCGCCCGCGGCAATCTCGGCATAGGCTGTGTCGAAACCCGGCGATGTGCGCACGACGCCATTTTCAAGCCGGGCTGGCGTCAGGTCGCCTTCCCGACGCAGCGGCGCCATGACGCCCTCGCAGAGTTTGCCGGCCTCGGACAAGATGGCCTCAGCAACGCTGGCATCGGCTTCGCTATAGCGCTCGGTCGCGCTGACAGCCTGATAACCGACAACGTTTTCCAAAAGGAATTGCAAGTCTTTGAGGGGGGCGGTGTACATCGTCGCGGGCTCCTTTTCACCTGAACATAGCGAGAGACTCGGCTCGTTACAGGTTTTCATTTGCACTTAATGCCCCTAAGGCGGGTGGCGAGGGAAGATGTTGCGCCAAGGAACGCTGCGTCATGAGGTCAGGAAAAACCGAACGGTTGGCTGCGGACGCAGACGGCATCGCCCGCGCCGCGGCGCTCTTGCTGGATGGTCGACGCGTCGCGTTTCCGACCGAGACGGTCTATGGGCTAGGCGCGGATGCGCGCAACGCCACGGCGGTCGCGGGGATTTTTGAGGCCAAGGGACGGCCCAGTTTCAATCCGTTGATCGTGCATGTCGCCAGCCTCACACAAGCGCAGGAGATTGCCGAGATCGGCGGCGATGCCGCGCGGCTGGCCGAAGCGTTCTGGCCCGGGCCACTGACCCTTGTTTTGCCGCGCAAAGCGGGATCAGGGATCGCTGGGATCGCGACGGCGGGGTTAGAGACGGTCGCTTTGCGCGTGCCTGAGATGGAGTTGGCGCAGGACCTGCTTACCACCTTTGGCGGACCTGTGGCTGCTCCTTCTGCCAATCCGTCGGGACGGGTCAGTGCGACCACGGCGGATCATGTAATTGACGGGCTGGAGGGTCGGATCGCGGCGGTGTTGGATGGAGGGCCCTGCCCGGTCGGACTCGAATCCACGATTGTCGGTTTCGTGGACGGAAAAGCAGTGCTCTTGCGTCCCGGCGGTGTGCCGGTGGAGGCAATTGAAGCTTGTCTAGGTTACGCACTGACAACACCGGCTACGGATCCCGACGCGCCGACCTCACCCGGTCAGTTGCTGTCGCATTACGCTCCGAATGCGCGGTTGCGTCTTGGTGCCGTGGCCGCAGAGCCGGGCGAGTTCATGATCGGATTTGGGTGCGTACCGGGCGACGTTACCCTGTCCGCGTCAGGTGATCTGACAGAGGCTGCGGCGCGTCTGTTTGAGCTTCTGCGCATGCTTGACGATGATCACATCACGGCCGCCGCTGTCGCGCCAATTCCACAGACGGGTTTGGGTCTGGCGATCAATGACCGTCTGCGCCGGGCCGCTGCGCCCGGCGACTAGGCGCGGCCTGCCTCGGCTGACAAAAGCAGCGCATCGACGCCCAGCGCCTTGAGCGCGGCGTTCCACTTTTCCGCATTTGCCGTCCCGAAAACGAGGTCCGGGGTTGCGTCGCAGGTCAGCCACGCGTTCTGGGAAATCTCATCGTCGAGTTGCCCAGGTCCCCACCCCGAATAGCCCAGTGCGAAAATTGACCGCTCTGGCCCATCGCCGGTGGCGAGATCCCGCACAACATCGAGCGTAACAGTCAAACCGTAGTCCTGGCCGACTTTCAACGATCCCTCCTGCCCTTCGTATTCGGGCGAATGCAGGACAAAGCCGCGCCCGTTTTCGACCGGACCCCCGAAGTGAACCGGCACGGTGTCATTGGGCAGTTCGGAAGAGATCTCGAGCTGTTCGAGAAGTTTCGTGAACTCAAGCTCTGGCGCGGTTTTGTTGATGATCAGGCCCATCGAGCCTTTGTCCGAATGATCACAGAGAAACACCACGGAATGTTCAAACCGTGGGTCGCCCATGCCAGGCATTGCGATCAGGAGCTTTCCGGAAAGCTCTGTGGTGTCGGACTGCGTTTGCACTTCGTTAATATGGGGGCGCAGTGGCCGCCCTTGCAACTGCTCGCGGTCACGTGATGTGAATTCATCGCCGCGACGTTCCCAATTCAGGCGCGGTCGCCTAGGGTCTGCGCGATGACGCACAGATTCTATACCGCCGCAGCCTGCGCTGTATGGGCCGCTCTTGCCGGGACTGCAGACGCGCAGCATCGGGTCGAGGATATGGTTCAGGCCGATATCCTGACCGGGTGGCGGACCGCAGAGGGTGATCATGTTGCCGCGCTGCGCCTGCGTCTGGCCCAGGGGTGGAAGACCTATTGGCGCACGCCCGGCGACGCGGGCATCCCGCCGCGCTTCGATTGGTCGGCGAGCGAAAACATCGCGGATGTTGCGGTGCATTGGCCGACGCCGTCGGTATCCTATCAGAACGGGATGCGATCGGTCGGGTATGAGGGCACGGTTATCCTGCCGCTGACCATCGCGACGGATGCGGCGGGCAGTGCGGTCTCCATCGACAGCACGGTCGAGATCGGCATCTGCGAAGAGGTTTGCATCCCAGTCACGCTGGCGCTGACAGGTGAACTCCTGCCCGATGCGACGGCGCGAGACGGTCGGATTGCGGCAGCGCTGGCGGATCAGCCCATGAACCGTGATGAGGCAGGTGTGCGTGGTGTCTCTTGTACCATTGAACCACTCGACGATGGGCTACGGCTGACGGCAGTGATCGATATGCCGCGCCTTGGCCGCGACGAAGAGGTCGTGATTGAGACCGCCGACCCCACACTGTGGGTGTCGGATGGTCCGGCCACGCGGACGAACGCGGGTCTGTCCACGACAGTTGATATCATACCGGCGGAAATGAAGCCCTTTCCGCTGGAACGCAGCACTCTGGGCTTTACCGTGATCGCGGACGGTCAGGCGGTAAGTATCACCGGTTGCGGCTAGGCCCAGATCACGCGGTGCGGCGACCGCGCACGACCAAAAGCGCCGAGATCGCCCAGACAAGCGCTGCGAACACAAGCGCACCAGCAAGAAACACGCCCAGCGCCCCACTCAAGCCGATCCCTGCAAGTTGCGGCAACACGGAAAGCAACGGTGTGGCAACCTCACCTGTCAGAACGGCGGACCCAACCGTCGCAACGAGCCAGGCGAGCGAGATAACCCCAAGACCCATCGCCGCAAGGCCCACAGGGCGTCCCCCCGCGTGTCCGGGTGTCAGCGCGCGACGGGCCGAGGCACGCATACGCCCGGCATCATGTTGCATCGCCAGAAGCGCGGGGACGATCAACAGAACAAGAAACATCCCAAAACCCAAACCGTAGACCAATGTGATCACGGTGGGTTTGAGAAATTCGGCCTGTGTCGAGCCTTCGAACAGCAACGGGGACAGCCCCAAGACCGTGGTCAACGTCGTCAAAAGTACGGGCCGCAACCGATCAGACGCGCCGTCAATGATCGCCGGGATGAGCCCGCGATCCTGCGCGTATTCATCCACGGTCGTCACCAGCACGATGGAGTCGTTGATGATGATCCCGACCATTCCAATCAACCCCACGACCGAGAACATGCTGAGCGGCACGTCCCAGACGTAATGGCCGTAGATCGTGCCCACCAGACCGAAGGGGATGATCGCCATCACCACAATGGGCCGAGACCAGCTTGCAAATACCCATGCGAGGGTGAGGTAAATTCCGGCAAGGCACAGGATCAGACCCGTCAGCGCATCGCGGAGGAATTCGTTCTCTTGTTCAGCCAGCCCGGAGAGTTCGGTGGCGACGCCAAAGCGTTCCTCGATTTCTGGCAGAATATCCGTGGCGATCAGTCCCGAAATCTCTGTGGCGCGCGCCGGGTCATCTTCGGAAATGTCGCCAGACACGGTGATCAAACGCAGTCCGTTTTCCCGGCGCACTGTGGAAAAGCCTGCGCTTTGATCGACGCTGACGACGTCGGCCAGCGGGACATAGGCCCCCATCGGCGTGCGAATTTGCATACGGTCGAGGAAATCTGCAGTCAGCTCGCCCGGTGCAAGCTCAACCCGGATCGATGCGGACCGTGGCCCATCGGGATAGGTCGCCGCCTCGATCCCGCCGAGCCGGTTGCGCAGGACCGCACCCAGCGCATCGATGGTCAGACCCAAGGACTGCCCTTGGGCCGTCAGGTCGAGGACCAGCTCCTCTTTGTCATAAGACATCGTGTCTTCGACAGCAGACACCTCACCAAACTGTGCAACCTCAGATTTGAAGGCCTCCGCCGCAGCCTTAAGCGTCTCCGCCTCTGCGCCAAACATGCGCACAGACAAGGAATCTCCGCCCGGTCCTGACCGCCAGCCGCGGAAGGATACAGTCTCAAGCAGCGGGTGACGTTGCACACTGTCTTGCAGATCGCCCACGAACTGGAACGACGAATAAGGACGCAGATCAGGGTCGATCAGTTCAATCGCGATGGACCCAAGTTGCGAGCTGTCCTTGGTATCTGACCCGGCAAGACCCCGGCCTGTCGTGCCGCCGATCTCGGCCACGGCGTAAAGCACCGGGTTCAGACCGTGTTCCTCTTCATACTGCGCTGCAAGCACCTCAACCGAGTTCTGGAGGTTGCGCATCATCTCAATCGTGTCGTCCCGCGTCGCACCCGGCGCCATAGCGAAATTGCCCGAGACCGACGCACGTTCCGGCGCATTGAAGAACCGCCAGTTTACGTCGCCGCTGATGAACAGAACCGCTTGCGACGCGAGGATCACGATCACCCCGGCAAAGACTGGGTAACGCGCCCGTATCACCAGCCCCATGAAGGGCCGGAACAGGGTCTCGCGGAACCAGCGGAAACCCTTGTTCACCTGACGGCTGGGCCAGTCGTACCAATGCTCTTTCGCGGTATGGGTCAGCGCGTGCGCCATGTGGTTTGGCAGGATGAGGAAGCATTCGATCAGTGACGCGATGAGAACCACGATCACGGTAAAGGGTATGTCGGCGATCAAATCGCCGAAGCGCCCCCCGATCACCACAAGACCGAAAAAGGCGATAACGGTCGTAATTGTGGCCGAAAACACAGGCATGAACATCCGTTTCGCAGCGTTTTCGGCAGCCTCATAGGGGCTTTCACCCAGCCTTCGGGCACGGAAATCGGCGTGTTCACCCACGACGATCGCGTCGTCCACCACGATGCCCAACGTGATGATCAGCGCGAAGAGTGAGATCATGTTGATCGTCAGACCGGCGGCATACATCATCGCAATGGCGCCCGTCATGGCCACAGGAATACCTGCTGCGACCCAAAATGCCGTGCGCGCGTTGAGGAACAGGAATAGCAGGACCACGACCAGCCCCAGCCCCATTAAGCCATTGTCGAGCAGGATGTTCAGGCGGCCCGTAATCGCCTCGGCCCGCGTGCGGATCAGATCGATCGAGACCCCAGGTGGCAACCCCAGCGTCATATCCGCCGCGACCTCTTCCACGGTGCGCTGCATGTCGATGGCATCGCCGCGTGCAGACCGGTCAACGCGAATGGAGATCGCGGGATTCTCGCCCACGAAATAGGCCCGTTCGCGATCTACACCTTCAACATAAACCGTGCCCACGTCGCCAACGGTGAGCTTGCTGCCATCCGGTTCGGACCTCAGAACGATGGCGGCAATATCGTCGGCATCGCGCTTGGCGACGCCAGCACGCACGCGAGACGTTCCACCCACATCGCCAGCGGGGTTGGCCTCGGCTTCGGCCGCGATGGCATCAGATATCTCGCGCATGGTAATGTCGTGGCGGATGAGCGACAGCGAGGTGACTTCGACAATGGTCTCAGACGCCGCGATTCCGCGAATGGTTGTGCGCGTGACCCCTTCTGCAAAAAGGCGGCCTGTGAACTCATCGGCAAAGCGGGCGAGTTGGTCGACGCCGACGGGGCCGGTGATCACGACATCGGTGACGCGGTCGCGCCACGCGTCGCGGCGCACGTTCGGGTCATCTGCTTCACTCGGCAGGTTTGAAACACTGTCAACCGCCGCCTGCACATCGTCTGCGGCGCGCGACATGTCCCAGCCCGGTTCAAAGTCGAGATTGATCGAGGCGCGTCCCTCACGCGAGGTTGCGTCTGAGCTTTCCACGCCTTCAACGGCCAAAAGCGCGGGTTCAAGCACCTGAACAATCGCTGCGTCTACGTCTTCTGCCCCAGCACCGTCCCAGCCGACCGATACGGTGACCCTTTCCACGACGACATCGGGAAAGAACTGCGCACGCATATTGGGCGCGGCGGCGACGCCGAGAAGGATCATCATCACCAACAGAAGGTTGGCGATGGTCTTGTGTCGGGCGAAGTAGGACAGAAAACCTGTGGCGCGATCGCCGAGTTGCCGCGCCATGACCTAGCCCCCCCATCCGCTCTTCGATGCGGGCCACCATGCGGGCGGGGACCTGATCCTGTGACAACTGGTCGAGCATCCGCGCTTTGACATCCGCTGGCATGCGACTGTTGCCTTCAATAGCAGCGATCAGCTTTGCACGCCGTTCCGGCTCAAGCGTGACCAATTCAGGTTCAGCCGCGGGTGCAGGCCCTTCACCCGCAGGTCGCAAGGGCCGTACACGGATGCCGACGCCCAAAAGTGGCGTGCGTTCGGCCACGACCTCGCGCCCGGCAAGTTCACGAGCACGGACAAGTACATCGTCGCCCTGACGGCTGACGATCTGAACCGAGGCAACCTCCAGTCGCTCTTCCTCGCCAATCACAAGCACGGTTTCTGCGGCATCAACCGCAGCGGCGGGTATCCGGGCCACGCCGCGCAATGCCGGTTCCGTCATTCGCACCGTGACAAAGTCGCCCGGCCGAAACCCCGGAGCGGCATCGAGCCGGGCGAAAAGTTCGCGGCCCGTCTGACCTTCGCTGACCGATCCGCTTTCCCGGACGACAGTGCCGCTTGCGGCCAGATCGAGACCCAAAAGCTCAAACGTTGCGCTGACCGGCAGCCCAACGACGGCCCCGCCTCGCGACAACAGTCGGGCGTATTGCGGTGTGGAGATGCGGAACGCGACTTCGAGCCGCTCGGGGTCAATCAGAGAGGCAAGCCGTTCGTTCGTGGCCACAAGACCGCCTTCGACGATGTTTACGTCACTGACGACGCCGTCAAAGCTCGCCCGGATTTCGGTACGGTCGAGATCAAGCTGCGCCTCACGCAAGGCAATCTCGCGACGCTCCAGCGTTGTTGCGGCCTGATCGATCCGCGCTTCGGCCTGTGCAAGCGATTGCCGTCGCGACAAAACCTGTTGATCGGCGGCCGCGGCGGCAAGTTCTGCTGTTTCAACCGACGCCTCGGTACCCACACCGCGATCGAGAAGGTCGCGTTGGCGGGCAAGGGCGCGCGCCCGGATCTCGGCCTGGGCAATCGCTGCGTCAACGTCATCACGCGCGATATCCAGCGACCGTTCCGCGTCCCGCAAATCGGCCTGCGCGTCCCGCATGTCCGCGCCCGCCACGTCGAGCGACGCCTGCGCGTCAGTCGGATCAAGCTGCACAAGAAGCTCACCCGCCTTGACCACACCACCGTTTTCAAAACTCTCGGACAGGAAGATCACGTCCCCCGTCGCGGTCGCGCGGATTTCCAGTGTGCGGAGACTGCGGATCTCACCAAAGGTGGTCAATTCGGGGGTTATTTCGGACGGTTCAATCGCGACCACGTTGACGGCAAAGACCCGTTCGCGCGCGGGCCGCGAGGTCGATTCCTGTGCCCAGCGGTCCTGCAGCGCACCATAAACCATGCCTGCCGCAAAGGTCATAAGGCCTAGAGTGGCAGAGAGCAGGAAAACTCCAAGCAGCGCGCGCGTCAGATATTGCATCTGTCAGGGTCCTGATTAGTAACCGTTTTTATCATAGGGCGGTCTGTTGTGACCAACACCCTGACTTAAACGAGCGCCGCCGCTATTTCCGTCGCAAATGTTCGTCGAGCCGCGGCATTATTTCGACGAAGTTGCAGGGCCGGTGCCGAAAATCGAGCTGTTTGGCGAGGATTTCGTCCCAGCCGTCCTTGCAGGCGCCGGGGCTGCCCGGCAACGCGAAAAGATAGGTCCCGTTCGACACTCCGCCACAGGCGCGCGATTGAACCGCGCTGGTACCGATCTTGGCCATTGAGACATGCGTGAAGACGGTCCCGAACGCATCGATCTCTTTCTCGTAGACATCCCGGTGGGCCTCGACCGTCACATCGCGCCCGGTCAGACCGGTGCCCCCGGTGCTGATCACGACGTCAATCTCAGGGTCGGCGCACCAGGTGCGAAGCTTGTCAGAGATGCCCGCCCGGTCATCGGGCACGATGGCGCGGTCGGCCAGAATGTGCCCCGCCCTTTCGATCCGACCCACCAGTGTGTCGCCAGACCGGTCATCGTCCGGCGTACGAGTGTCGGAAACGGTCAGGACCGCAATGCGGATCGGGATGAAGTCGAGTGTCTCGTCGATACGGCTCACGGTAACTCTCTCAATCGTGCTTTCAGGGCCAACAGGTCCGCCCATGCGTCGCGCTTGGCCTGCGGCTGCCGCAAAAGATAGGCCGGGTGCAGCATCGGCAAGACGGGCCGGTCGAGGGCCGTGTCCCATTGCCCTCTGATCCGGGTGATCCCCCGTTTGCCGATTAGCGCGTGACAGGCATGGTTGCCCATCGTCACGAGGATATCCGGCGCGGCCAGTTCGATGTGCCGCGCCAAAAAAGGCATCATCATCGCGATTTCTTCCGGGTCCGGATCGCGGTTCTGCGGCGGACGCCATGGCAGGACGTTGGTGATATAGACCGCACTGGCGGGATCAGGGCTGTTTCGGTCGAGACCGATGGCCGCAAGCATTTTGTCCAGCAACTGCCCCGCTTTGCCAACAAACGGTGCGCCTTGCATGTCCTCGTCTCGGCCCGGCGCCTCACCGACGATCATCACGCGCGCGGCACTATTGCCGTCGGAAAAGACGAGGTTGCGCGCCCCTTTGCGCAGGTCGCAATGCGGGTAGCTGCCAATTGCTTCTCGGAGCACATCAAGGGATGGCGAAGCCGCGGCAAGCGCGCGCGCCTCGACCACTGGGTCGGGACCGGACGCGACGGGCGCGGCGACTTCGGCCACAGGTGCAGGCGCCGGCGCAGGTTTAGGGGTCGGAACCTCGGCATAGCGATCAACCGGCGCGTCCCTGATTGCCTCGGTCGCGCCAAGCTCGATCTGCCACTGCAGTTCTGCCAACATCCGGTGATAGTCCATGCGACCTTGGTACGCCGCGCGGCGCGTGAGGTAAACCTTGCCCCCTCTCGCCCACACCCCTATAGACGTCGCGAACTAAATGCAGGCAGGCATGGCACTTCGCGCGGCACACCTTCTGGGCATCGAGGCGCTCGCGCCAGATGAGATCACCTATCTCCTCGACCTTTCCGATTCTTACGTGGACCTGAACCGACAGGCGGTGAAACACGCCGACGTGTTGGCGGGTCTCACGCAGGTCAACATGTTCTTTGAGGCCTCCACCCGGACACAAGCCAGTTTCGAATTGGCCGGCAAGCGGCTGGGCGCGGATGTCATGAACATGGCGATGCAGGCCTCGTCGATCAAAAAGGGCGAGACCCTGATCGACACGGCGATGACGCTGAACGCGATGCACCCCGATTTGCTGGTTGTGCGGCATCCACATTCCGGGGCGGTGAACCTGCTGGCCGAGAAAGTGAACTGCGCCGTTCTGAACGCAGGTGACGGACGGCACGAGCACCCGACGCAGGCGCTGTTGGACGCACTCACGATACGCCGGGCAAAAGGTCGACTCCATCGACTGACCGTCGCGATTTGTGGGGACATCGCCCATAGCCGCGTGGCGCGGTCGAACATTCTGCTTCTGGGCAAGATGGAGAACCGCGTGCGCCTGATCGGACCGCCGACGCTGATCCCGTCGGGCGCTGCCGACTGGGGCGTTGAGGTCTATCAGGACATGGCGGAGGGGCTTGCCGGGGCAGATGTCGTCATGATGCTGCGCCTTCAGAAAGAGCGGATGGATGGGGCATTTATCCCGTCCGAGCGCGAGTATTATCACCGGTTCGGTCTGGACCGCGCCAAACTGAGCCATGCCAAGGAAGACGCGATCGTCATGCATCCCGGTCCGATGAACCGAGGTGTCGAGATCGACGGGACGTTGGCCGATGACATCAACCGGTCGGTCATTCAGGAACAGGTCGAGATGGGCGTCGCCGTGCGTATGGCCGCGATGGACGCACTGGCCCGAGGCCGGAAGGAGCGTGCGCAATGACCGCGATCCTTTTGACCAATGCCCGCCTGATTGACCCCGGTGCGATGACCGAGGGGGCGAGTGAGGTTCTGATCGTCGATGGCAAGATCGCTGCGCGCGGATCGGTCGAGGCCGACATCGTGATCGATTGTGGCGGCAAATGCCTCGCCCCCGGCATTGTTGATATCGGCGTCAAAGTGTCCGAACCCGGCGAACGGCATAAAGAGAGCTTTCGCACCGCCGGAGCCGCTGCTGCGGCAGGTGGCGTGACGACGATGGTCACGCGGCCCGATACCGACCCTGCCATCGACAACCCCGAGACACTGGAATTCGTGACGCGCCGCGCGAACGAGGACAGCCCTGTGCGCGTAATGCCGATGGCCGCGCTGACGCGGGACCGTGCGGGGCGCGAAATGGCCGAGATCGGGTTTTTGCTGGATGCCGGGGCTGTCGCGTTTACCGATGCCGACCACGTGGTCGAGAGCACGCGTGTGATGTCGCGCTGTCTGACCTATGCGACGTCACTGGGCGCTTTGGTCATCGGCCACCCACAAGACCCCGGCCTGTCCCGCGGGGCCGCGGCGACGAGTGGCAAGTTCGCCTCGCTCAAAGGATTGCCGTCAGTCTCACCTCAGGCCGAGCGCATGGGCCTCGACCGGGATCTGGCGCTGATCGAGATGACGGGCGCACGGTATCACGCGGATCAGATCACCACGGCCCGAGCCCTTCGACGGCTCGAGCGTGCGAAAGAAATGGGGCTGGACGTCACCGCGGGGATTTCGATCCATCACCTGACGCTGAACGAGTTTGACGTTGGCGACTATCGCACGTTCTTCAAAGTCAAACCCCCGCTTCGGTCCGAGGATGACCGCCGCGCCTGTGTTGAAGCGATTGCGAGCGGGTTGATCGACATCATCTCGTCCATGCACACACCGCAAGACGAGGAGTCAAAGCGCCTGCCATTTGAAGAGGCGGCCTCGGGCGCCGTGGCGCTTGAGACCGTTCTGCCCGCTGCCTTGCGGCTGTACCATTCCGGCGAATTGACCTTGCCGCAAATCTTCCGCGCTCTGTCGCGCAATCCGGCGGACCGGTTGGGTCTGCCCACGGGGCGGTTGGACACCGGAGCGCCCGCCGATCTGGTCTTGTTCGACCCCGACGCGCCCTTCGTCCTTGACCGCTTCTCGCTGCGGTCAAAATCCAAGAACACACCCTTTGATGGCGCGCGGATGCAAGGACGGGTTTTGGGTACTTGGGTGGGTGGTGCGCAAGTCTTTGACCGCGCGAGTGAGGTCGGCTGATGTTTCCCGCAGCGACGACTGATCCGCTTGTCCTGGCCCTTGTCGCAGTCGCGGCCTACTTGCTGGGAAGCGTGCCGTTCGGCATCGTCATCACCCGGGCGTTGGGGCTAGGGGATCTACGTGAGATCGGGTCGGGCAATATCGGCGCGACGAACGTCCTGCGTACCGGCAACAAACCCGCCGCCGCAGCAACGCTGATCCTTGATGCGGGAAAAGGCGGGATTGCCGTTCTGATCGCACGCTTGCTCTTTGCCGAAGACGCCGCTCAGGTTGCTGGCGCGGCCGCATTTGTCGGTCACCTTTTCCCGGTCTTTCTGGGCTTCAAAGGTGGCAAGGGCGTCGCGACCTTCCTTGGCACGGTACTTGCGCTGGCATGGCCCGTCGGCATCGCACTTTGCGGTACGTGGTTGGCCACTGCCGCGGTCACGCGCATCTCCTCGGCCTCCGCGCTTGTCGCGGCCGCCTCCGCTCCGATCTGGGCGATGGTCTTTGGGCGACCGGAACTGATCGGCCTTTTGATCCTGCTTCCGGCACTCGTCTATATTCGCCATGTCGCCAATATCCGGCGCATACTCGACGGCTCAGAACCTCGGATCGGGGGTAGCAAAAGCTCGTGAGCGTTGATCCGGAGTTCCTCGCCAAGTTCGATAGCCTTCCCGTGGGCGGTTATGGCGGCTGGGCACACGGGCGGCGGTACCGAGTGACGAAATCAACCTATTCCAGCGGGCGCAGCCAAAAGCTGGAGGCGGAAGAGTTGGGTGGCAACGACTATATCAGCCTCAACGTCTATCGGTTGGCCGATGGCACCGCTCTTTTGAAGCCCTGCGAGATGAGCGAGGAGAAGGTCACATCCTTCGTCCTCGACCTCGTCGCAGACTGATCAGTAGCTGTATTCGCCGAAGACGCGTGTGATGTCGCCGTTCCAATCGGTGTTGTAGTGCCGGATCAGCTCATCCGCAGGCACCTCGCCCCGGTCAAGACTGTCGAGAAGCGCGTTCAGGAAGTGGGTCTCATCCGGGATCAGCCCCCCTGCCCCTGGTTTCCCGCGCGCCGCCAGACCTTGCGACGCGATCTCGACCGAAGCCTTCGCCAGATCACGCATCCTGATCCCACCGACCTCAGCATCGAGCGCATCGACCGAGGCCGCGACGCGCAGTGCCTCGCGCGTCTCGGCGTCGAAGTCTTTGACCAAATCCCAAGCGGCATCGAGCGCGGCACTATCATAGGTCAACCCGACCCAGAACGCGGGCAGCGCGCAGAGCCGTCGCCATGGGCCACCATCGGCCCCGCGCATTTCAATGAACTTCTTGATGCGCGCCTCGGGGAAGAGTGTGGTCAGGTGGTCGCCCCAATCCGACAGTGTTGGCTTCTCACCGGGAAGCGCGGGCAGCTTGCCATCCAGAAAATCGCGGAAAGACTGGCCAAGCGCGTTGATGTAGTTTCCGTCGCGATAGACAAAGTACATCGGCACATCGAGCGCGTAGTCGACCCAGCGCTCAAACCCGAAACCGTCTTCGAACACGAACGGGACCGTGCCGGTGCGGGCCGGATCAAGGTCGCGCCAGATGCGGCTGCGCCAGCTTTTCAGACCATTCAGCTTGCCCTCAAAAAAGGGAGAGTTGGCAAAAAGCGCGGTCGCGACGGGCTGTAACGCGATGGCCACGCGCAGCTTTGTGACCATGTCAGCCTCGGATTCGAAATCGAGGTTCACTTGCACCGTACAGGTCCGGTACATCATTTGCGTCCCATGCGTGCCCACTGTCGGCATGTAATCGGTCATCAACCGATAGCGCCCTTTGGGCATCATCGGCATTTCGTCGTGGGTCCAGATCGGTGCAGCACCCAGCCCGATGAAACCGACGCCGATGCGATCTGCGACGGTCTTGACCTCGCGCAGGTGCTCGTTGACCTCGTCGCAGGTCTCATGAATGGTTTCCAGTGGTGCGCCAGACAGCTCAAGCTGACCGCCCGGTTCAAGCGAGACGTTCGCCCCACCCTTTTCCAGCCCTATGATGTTGCCCGCCTCAAAGATCGGCGACCATCCGAATTCGTTTTGAAGCCCTTCCAGCACGGCGCGCACCGAACGTTCGCCGTCATAAGGCAGCGGTTTGAGCGTGTCTTTGCAATAGCCGAACTTTTCGTGCTCGGTGCCGATGCGCCAATCGCCCTTGGGCTTGCAGCCTGACGAAAGGTATCCGACCAGATCGTCCCGGCTTTCGATGGGGCCACCGCCCGTTTGGGGTATGGACATGTTTGGTGCTCCTACCGCGCGAACCTCAGGCCCGACAGGTGCGACCAATCGCAGTCGGTGTCAATGCACCAGAGCAGGCTGACGCGACCAGACCGTTACACGTTTTTGTATGCCGTCCTCGAGATCGCGCAGAAGCGCTTCGGTCTCAAGTCCCGGAAGGCTGGCGAACACGTCGAACAAATCCTCGGCACCCTTCGCATCGACCGGGATCTCCAGACCTTCGCCGGACGAGGCCGTAACGACCCAGCGCGCAGACGGTGTTGTTCCGGTGTCGAGGTCCAGTTGCACCATATCTTCGACCGCGACCGAGCCACCTTCAAACGGACCGAAATAGGTCACGCGGGCTTCATCGACCTGAACAAGTCCCTGCCCGTCCTGACCAATGCGAAAGCGCGCGCGCTGAATTCCGGCGATACCCAGAAGAATGCCGCCGATCATCAGGACTGTGCCGATGATGAATAAGGCAGACCCGACGGGCGCGGTTAATGTCCACAGAAAACCCAAGGCGGCAGCCATGCCACCGGCCAGCGTTTCACGCCAACGGTTAGCCTTGCGGACCAGTTCAGGGCGAATGAATGACATGCGAGCGTATTCCAATAAGTTTCGAGCCCACCACATGCATAACGTAGGAATTTGTTAACAGTTTGTCACGGGGCGGAACAATATCGGCGGTCTGCGCGCGGAGGTTTGCCTAGGCTTTCCAATCGCCAAGGGCCTGTTGCCAAAGCGCCATTGCGGCAACAGCAGCGGTGTCCGCGCGAAGGATTCGGGGGCCGAGGCTTACCGAATGAACAAATGGCTTTGCACGCAACATGTCGCGTTCCTGCGGCGAAAACCCACCTTCTGGCCCAATCAGGATCGCCCACGGTCCGGCATGCGCGGTCAATTCGGCCACGGGACCAGCCAGATCTTCATCCGCCCAAAGAATGCGCCGCTCAGGCGACCAGTCGGCCAAAAGAACCTGGAGCGAGACGAGATCAGTCACTTCGGGAACGAATGTACCGCCACACTGTTCCACCGCCTCAATCGCGTGAGCTTGGAGCCGGTCGCGACGGATGCGTTCGGAATTGGTGAATTCCGTCTGCACCGGCATGATCCGTGCTGCGCCCATCTCAGCCGCTTTTTCAACGATGAAATCGGTCCGGGCCTTTTTGATGGGTGCGAAGACGAGCCAAAGGTCTGGCGGTTCTTGCAAGGGCGCCGTCTGCTCCGTCACCGCAAGCACGCCCGCGCGCTTGCCCGCTTGGGCAACCTGCGCCACCCATTCCCCGTCGCGCCCGTTGATCAGGCTCAAACCATCTCCCGGCTTCAGACGCATCACGTTAAAAAGGTAATTTGCCTGCTCGCGCACGAGCGGAACCGATTGCCCCGCAGCCAGCGGGTGATCTACATAAAGGCGGACACGAGACATTGGCATTGGACGAACAATATGCAGGACCACCCCGCAGCGCCAGAGGGACAAGTTGCTGATGCCGAAAGCGGCAACTGGGTGGATCGCTATGCGCCAAAAGCCACACGCGGGTATCTGCGTCTCTCGCGTGCGGATCGGCTCAAACCCGTGTGGCTGCTTTATATCCCCTGCATTTGGGGGGTGTTTCTTGCTGCAGGAACAACGGGGGAGTTTTCGATCCACGACGTCTGGGTTCTGATCGGCTGCGGAGTCGGAGCAATCCTGATGCGCGGGGCGGGTTGCACATGGAACGACATCACGGATCGGGACTTTGACGCGCAGGTCGCCCGCACCCGGTCGCGCCCGTTGCCCTCGGGGCAAGTCACGGTTCGGGGTGCGGTGGTCTGGGCCGTGGTGCAGTCGCTCGTTGCTTTTGGCATTTTGCTGACGTTCTACCCATTCGCCATTTGGCTCGGGATCGCGTCACTTGTGTTGGTCGCAATCTATCCATTCGCCAAGCGCTTCACATGGTGGCCGCAGATCTTTTTAGGCCTTGCGTTCAATTGGGGCGCGTTGCTGGGCTATGCGGCACACACCAACGACATCGGCGCACCTGCAATTTTCCTGTACCTCTCGGGCATCGCATGGACGTTGTTCTATGACACGATCTATGCGCATCAGGACCGGGAAGATGACGCATTGATCGGCGTCAAATCCACGGCGCGGCTTTTTTGGAGAAAGCACCGTCCGCTGGCTCAAATACTTCCTTGCCGCATCGGTGGTGCTTTTTGCACTGGCTGTGATTTTGACCTTTTCAGACACCGAGCAGGTTCTTTCCCTCGCAATCGCGCTCTGCGGAGTTTGGGCCTTTGGCTGGCATATGGCCTGGCAAATCCGGCAGGTCGACATCGATGATCCGGACGCTTGCTTGCGCGTTTTCCGGACCAATCGAGAGGCAGGGCTGATCCCTGCGCCGTTTCTTGCCATCGCCCTTGTCGTTTGATTGCACCCAAGCGCAGATCGCCGTAACACCCGACCAAGATGTCTACCCGGTACAAACCGCCCCTTCGTCTGAGTTCCTATGTTCTGCCGGCACTGACCTTGCTGGCAGCAGCGGGTCTGAGCGTTCTAGCCGCGCGTGCGGCAGTGGACCGGATCGAAGCCCGCGCGGTGGAAGATGTGGCGCGGGTCCTGTCAGCGGATGGTCATGACTGGGTCGATGTGACGGTCGACGGGCTACAGTTGACGCTTAGCGGTACCGCGCAGGACGAGGCGACACGTTTTCGCGCGCTTACGGTGGCGGGCACGATCGTAGACACAAGCCGCTTGATCGATTCCATGTCAGTCGCGGCGGCAGAGGCCATTCAGGCCCCCGATTTTTCAATCGAGATCTTGCGCAATGTTGACGGGATCGCCCTGTTTGGGCTTATCCCGGCCCGCGCGGACCGTGAGGCCCTGATTTCGCAAGCCGAGCATATTGAGGGCGTCGGTGAAGTGACTGACCTGATGGAAAGCGCAGAGTTTCGGATCCCCGTGGGATGGCGGAACGCGGTCGAGTATTCGCTGATCGTTCTGAAGGAACTGGACAGCGCCAAGGTGTCCGTGATGCCCGGCATGGTAAGCGTGACCGCCACCGCCGACAGCGCTGAGCGTAAGATTGAAGTTGAAAAGTATCTTCGCGGGCGCACACCGGACGGCGTTGAGGTCTCACTTGATATTTCGGCCCCTCGACAGGTTATCGCCCCTTTCACGCTGCGTTTCGTGATGGATGCGGATGGCGCGCGATTTGATGCGTGTTCAGCGGACAGCCCACAGACGCAGGCCCGCATCTTTGAGGCCGCGCGCGCTGCCGGAGCGGAAGGCGAGCTTGTCTGCACCATCGGGCTTGGAGTTCCGACCACGACATGGGCCGATGCGGCTGAGGTTAGCCTTGCGGCTGTGTCAGAACTCGGCGGTGGGACCGTAACGCTTTCAAACGCAGATGTGACGCTGATCGCGCCAGAGACCACAGCAGAGGCTGAATTTGACCGTGTTGTGGGGGAGCTTGACGCCGCACTTCCTGAGGTGTTTTCGCTGGCCTCCGTCCTGCCGGAGCCGGTCAAGATCGACGGCAGCGGAGACAGCCTGACAACGCCGGAATTTGTCGCAACGCGGTCGCCCGAGGGTCTGTTGCAGATGCGCGGGCGTCTGTCCGATGATCTGACCCGCGCCGCTGTGGAAAGCTATGCTGCTGCAGAATTCGGGGC
>Ga0064014_10179_pt1 | contig 21632 bp, 23 predicted proteins | sample CrowatWCoCulture_2_FD_61584 | JGI IMG/M metagenome (GOLD analysis project Ga0064014, IMG submission 61584) | Marine cyanobacteria communities from the University of California, Santa Cruz, USA, analyzing cyanobacterial DNA methylation -... | ecosystem: Host-associated > Microbial > Bacteria >...
CACCTCAGAGCCAACAATCGAAAAAGGGCCGACGATTGCACCTGCGGCAATTCTAGCCCCGTCTTCGATAACGGCAGAGGCGTGGATATGAACGTCAGGGGATACCGTCACGCGCGTCAGCCCTTTGGAAGGTCCATCATCGCGGTGAACTCTGCCTCGCAGGCAAGCTCACCTTCTACCGTGGCCCGGCCCGCAAATTTCCAGACCTTGCCGCCACCGCGTTTCGTCTCGATCTCCATCCGCAACGTGTCGCCTGGCCCAACCTTGCGCCGGAATTTGCAGCTGTCGATCGCCATGAAATAGACCAGCGTGTTCGTGTCAGCGAGGTTCTTGTCCACACCCACCATAACGGCTGCCGTCTGGGCCATCGCCTCGACCATAAGAACGCCCGGAAAGACCGGTGCTCCGGGGAAATGCCCGGTGAACTGCGGTTCGTTCATCGTGACGTTCTTGATCCCGACACAGGCTTCGGCCCCGCGAATATCAATGACCTTGTCCACCAGCAGGAACGGATACCGGTGCGGGATATTCCGTTGAATGAGATCGATATCGGCCACCGCGAGGTCTTCACTCATGTCACCGGTCCTTTTTCTTGATGTCTTGGGTCTGGGTAACAACGGGGCCGATGCGGCACAAGGCTATTGATTGCCGTCACCGTCTTCCGCTGGCTGGAGCGTTGCATTGACGCGCTCAATCGCCTCTTCGGTGATATCGATCTGATCGGCAGACAGAAACACGTCACGCAGATCTAACACGATCACCGCACCACGTTCACGCACGATGCTCGACAGGACGTCCCCGACTTCGGCAAAAAACTCCTGACGCACCTCATCTCGCTGCGCGCCAAAGGCGACTGCCTTGCGGTTTTGCTCGGCCCGGATGGCCTGGACCTTCTGATCAAAGGCGTCCGCGGCTGCGGCAAACTCATCTGCGGGCATGCTTTCGCGGGTTTCTGCCAAAAGGCGTTCTTCGGTGGCAAGTTCTGCCTCGATACGCCGGTTCTCGGCTGCAAGCTCAGCCGCGGCGGCCTCAAGCGCCTGCGCCCGATCCGCACCTGCGCGGGTCTGTTCAAACAACCGATCCTGATCGATGGTCAGTATCGGTGAGAACAACACGTCACGCGTCTGCGCGTCCGCCGCCCCCGCGGCCACCAAGGCGCCAAGAGCAAAGGCGGACAAGAGCCACCGCATCAGAACGTGGTCTCGAACGAGAAGTTAAAGTTCTGCGTTTCGTCGAACGCTTCGAACTGAAGCTGTTCGGAGAAGTCAAAGCGCACGGGGCCGATTGGCGTGTTCCAGAAAATCGAAAACCCGACTGCTGAGCGAATGCTCAAACTGGCATCGACCGATCCCGGCCCGCCAACGCCAGCGGTGTCATCCAGCCCCCAAACAGAGCCTGCGTTGTAAAACAGACCGCCTTCCAACCCGTATTCCTCCGGCAAACCCAAGGCAAAGCGTGTCTCAAGCCCAAGCACGGCATAGAAGTTCCCGCCAAGCATATCCTGGTTGACCGAGCCCAGATCGCGCGGGCCAACGCCGCGGCTGGCAAATCCGCGCAGGTTGCTGGACGACGTCGAGAACCGGTCGATGATCCGGCTGTTGCCCTCAAGAAAGTTGATCGCGCCGCCTTCAAACAAAAGCCGCACGCCCGCTTCTTCATTAAAGATCTGACGCGTGCCCTCAAACCTTGTGAAGGTACGGACATAGGTGTTGTCGCCGCCCAGACCCGCAAAATCCTGACCAAAGGCCAAGAGGATCCCGGCATTCGGGTTCAGTCCGGAACTGCGGGTGTCATAGCTTAACGAATACCCAACCAGGCTGGTTAGAAGCGCCCCTTCTTCGCGCTGCAGAATGGGCGAGCTGTCTTGGCTGACGTTAAAGATATCATCCTGCGAGAGCTCATAACTCACCCCCAACGAGGCGTTGTCCGAAATCGGAAACCGAAGACCTGTTTCGAACCCGATCTGGCGTGTGTCAAAGAACGTGTTGTCGAATGAGGTCTCACGATAAAAGAGCTGCGTTGAGAACCGAAGATCGCGACCCAGGAAATACGGTTCTACGAACGATATGCTGGAATCGCTGTTCTGAGTGCCAAAGTTGATATTGACCCCCACCGTTTGACCACGACCAAGAAAATTCCGTTCGCTAAAGCCAAGAGCAACGCCCACGCCGTTATCGACCGAGAAACTGCCGCCAAGGGTAAGCGATCCGGTAGGTTGCTCGACCACATCCACATCAACGATGACCTGGTCCGGCCCGGATCCTGGACGTGTGTTCACTTCGGCGGATTCAAAGAACCCGGTGGCCCGAATGCGGTTGGCCGAACGTTCGATCTCGCGCGGGTTGAACGGGTCGCCTTCGACGACGTCAAACCGCTGGCGGATCACACGGTCAAGTGTGGTGGCGTTCCCTTCAATATCGATACGTTCCACAAACACACGCGGCGCGCGCACCAGCTGGAATTCAACGTCGATTGTCAGATCCCGATCGTTTCGCGTCAGAACCGGGTTAACCTGCACAAAATCCAGCTGCTGATCGATGGCCCGCCGCTCCATCCGGTCGACGTTGTTCTGAACCGCCAAGGGCGAAAACGTGTTGCCCTCGCGAATATTCAGCGCCTTTGCAAAGTCATCTGGAAGAGCTTCGGGGATTTGCGACGACACTGTCAGCCGCCCAAACTCGAACTTTTGCCCCTCGCGCACCGAAAACGTCACGAAGGTCGCGTTGCGTTCACGGCTGAACTCGGACGAGACATTCAGGACGACAAAGTCAGCATAGCCACGCGAATTGTAGAAGTCCGTCAAAAGCTGACGGTCAAACTCGATCCGGTCTGCGATGAACGTATCGCTGCCCACAAATGTGCGCAGCAAGCCCGCCTGCTTTGAGGCCAGCACCCGCCGCAGCCGCCCGTCTGAATACGTGTTGTTGCCCACGAACGAGATCCGCTCGATCTCGACCACATTGCCCTCAACCACCTCAAACACCAGATCGACGCGGTTGTCCTGACGGCGGATGATCTTGGGCGTGACGTTTGCGTTCAGACGTCCCTGCTGCTGGTAGATGTCGGCAATGATACGCGCATCTTCTTCGGCGCGCTCGGGGCTGTAGGCCTGTCGAGGTTGCGTATTGAGAAACCCAAGGATCAACTCGTCATCAACTTGCGAATTGCCCTCAACCACAACGCGGCTGACCGTCGGCCACTCAACGACGTCGATGACAAGCGTGTTGCCGCGCGGCGTGATTTCCGCGCTTTCAAAGGCCCCTGACGCAATCAGCGCCTGAAGCCCGGAATTCACCTGCTCGGCGGTGACCGCTTCGCCCGGCGCAAAGCCCAGATTGGCGATGATCGTGTCCGACTGGATCCGTTGGTTGCCGTTGACGGTTATCGTGTCGAACTGCGCCGTCTGTGCGGACGCGTGGTCCGCCCCCAAACCCATAAGGCACAAACAGACCAGCATCGCTGCCAGGTTGCGCCACGCGTTTGCGATTATTTCCATTGCTTCTGCCCGCCTGCAATCTTCTTGCATGACTGGGTAAAAGGTCCGGGATGGGATGTCAAAAACTGCGTGGATTTAAGCGAGATTTTGCCCGCGACACGCGCCTTTAATGCGTCAGTGTCTCAAGCGAATAGCTGCCCAGAAAACCACCTGCCGCCAAGGCAAGCGCGACCGTTCCAACATAGATGAAACGATCAAAATTCAGCGCCATCAACAGGGACAGCCCACGATATCCATGTACGATTGTTGTCATTGCAACGCTCCGCCGTTCTGCTCGCGTCAGACATAGCGTTCAACTTTGACCGAAATGGGGCGCGTTAAGGGCAGAAAAGGTCGTTTGACACCGCAAACAGCATCAAGGTCGCCATCAAAGCGAGGCCTGTTCCCATGAGCACGCGCAGCGCGCGATCGCTGGGCGGACGGCCTGTGATCGCCTCAAACGCGTGGAACACCAGATGCCCACCATCAAGCACCGGAATTGGGAACAGGTTTAGCAACCCGACCGCCGTTGACAGCACCGCAATGAACCAGATGAAGCTCAGCCAGCCCTGGCTTGCCGCTGCGCCGGATGTCTCGGCAATGCCGATAGGCCCGCGCAAGTTGCAGGTCGAAATCGCACCGGCCGCCATGTGATAGAGCCCCGACAGGGATGAGCGGATCACGAAGGCCGTCTGCTCAACACCGTAAGACAACGCCTCTCCGATCCCCGGAGTTTCCGCCGCCGGATCAAAAAGCATCCCGCCTGTCACGCCAATAAGCCAGCGGGTTTCGAACCCGCCGTCCTGAAGGGGCAAATCAACCCGCTTGGGCGTCATCTCAAAGGCCAGCGTCTCTCCCCCGCGCCAGACGTCGAGCGCAAGGGGGGAGCCATCGCTTTCCCCCACGATCTCGCGCAACTCTGCGAAGGTCACGACTTCGGTACCGTCAATGGCGGTAATCACGTCGTCGGCCTCAAGCCCGGCGGCCAGTGCTGCACCATCGGGTTGGACCGCCAGAACAATCGGAGGCATTGGATGGGGGGCGAGAATATCCATCTCACGCCCATCGCGCGCCACGGTATAGGTCAGCGCCTCTGCCGTTGGCAGCTCATCAATAACGGTGGCGAGCGTTTCGCTGTCCGGGGCCGGATTGCCCTCGATCGCGATGATCTGATCGCCTGGCAGCAGCTCTTGCGCCTCAAACGGCACAGCCCGCACGGTATCGACCGTGATCGGATCCGTGGCGACCCCGCGGATCATCAAAACGCAAGCAAAGATCAGAAAAGACAGGACAAAGTTGAACACAGGACCCGCAGCCACGGTCGCTGCCCGCGCCCAAAGCGGTGCGCCGTGCATCGTATGGCGTCGATCCTCGGCGCTCAGACGCGACATGGTCTCTTCATCGGCGCGGTCAGACGCCGCACTCGCATCGCCCAGAAATTTCACATAGCCGCCAAAGGGCAACGCCGCGATTTGCCATTGCGTGCCGCGTTCATCAATGCGCGAGAACAGCACAGGACCAAACCCGATTGAGAACACCTCGGCATGGATCCCGCTCCACCGTCCAACGATGTAATGGCCGTATTCATGGATCGCCACGATGATCGACAGCGCCAGAATGAAAGCGCCAATCGTATAGATGAGCCCGCCGAATGTCGGGATCAGCCCGAATAGATCCATATACCCGTTACCCTTGTCGCGCCGCGATCAAATTTCTGGCAGTCTCCCGTGCCAGATGGTCCACTTCATGCACCTGATCAAGGGTGATCGCGGCATTGGCAAGGCAATCATCGGTCATCTTTTCGAGCGTAGCCTCAACAACCTCTGCCATTTCCAGAAATCCGATACGCCCTTCGATGAACCCGTCCAGAGCTGTTTCTTTGGCCGCGTTGAAGATCGCGCCAGCGTAGCCGCCCGTCTCCATCACGTCCCGCGCCAGTCGCAAGGCCGGGTGGCGTGCCTCATCTGGTTCACGGAAGGTCAGCGTGCCCACTTTGGCCAGATCCAGCCGCTCCACCGGCACATTCCCACGGTCCGGCCAATGCAAGGCATACCCGATCGCGTGGCGCATATCCGGCGGTCCGACATGGGCCATCAGCCCGCCATCGGCAAACCCGACCATGGCATGGACCAGACTTTCGGGGTGGATCAGCACCTCAATCTGATCGGGCCTGAACCCGAAAAGCTCTTTGGCTTCAATCAGCTCCAAGGCCTTGTTGAACAAGCTGGCAGAATCAATCGTGATCCTCTGCCCCATATCCCAGTTCGGGTGAGAGGAGGCTTCGGCCAGCGTTGCGGTCTTGAGCCTCTCAAGTGGCCAATCCCGGAAAGCGCCGCCTGATGCGGTGATGATGACCCGCTCGACCTCATCCCGCTTTTCCCCGACAAGTGCCTGAAATATCGCGCTGTGTTCGCTGTCCACGGGCAAAAGCGTGGCGTCATTGGCCTCAGCCGTGGCCAGAACAAGCGGCCCCGCGGCGACCATCGATTCCTTGTTGGCCAGCGCCAGTGTAGCGCCCTGCTCCAACGCGGCAATCCCGGGCGACAGGCCCGCAGCGCCCACTATCGCCGACATCACCCAGTCAGAGGGGCGCGCCGCAGCTTCATCAATCGCGGCTTTGCCGGCCGCAGCCTCGATCCCTGTGCCTTCGAGGGCGGCGCGCAACTCGGGCAAGCGCGCCTCATCCGCAGTGACCGCGATATCGGCGCGCAGGCGCTGTGCCTGATCGGCAAGCCGCGCAACATTGCTGCCCGCGGTCAGGGCGACGATGTCAAACGCGTCTGGATCAGCCTCGATAAGATCAATCGTGTTGCACCCAATCGATCCTGTGGCGCCCAGAATACTGACGCGCTTCGTCATTGGCTGAGGCCCGGGATGGGCGTGATCTGGGCCACAAGCAGCATGAACAAGGACGCCCCCAACAGCCCGTCGAACCGGTCGTAAAGGCCCCCGTGACCGGGAAGAAGGTCGGAGCTGTCTTTTGCGCCTACATGCCGCTTCAACGCACTTTCCGCGATATCACCGAATTGGGCCGCGAGTGACGCCAGAACGGAAATCCACACGATATCACGGCCCGCATTGGTGAAGGTCAGAAAGATCGCGCCGATAATCGCGGCACAGACCCAGCCCGCTATGGTGCCAGACCATGTTTTGTTGGGGCTGACGCGCGGCCAGAACTTGGGCCCGCCGATGGATTTGCCCGCGAAATACCCTGCGATATCCGTGGCCACCACCAACAGCACGAGCCACAACAGCCAAACGACCCCGTGCTCGGCGCGAAAATCACTTAATCCATAGGCCGCCACCTGAATGGCGACCGCAAAGATCAGGAACAGCCGCCGCCGTTGCGTCAGGATGAAATAGCCAAGGATCGGCGGCAGAAACGCCAACGGGAACCGCAAGGCGCCGGGCAAATCCGGTGCCAACTGCACCGTCGCGACCGCCAGAATACCCACCAAAGCGGCGCGGTCGGCAACCGTCGGATCGACAAGGCGCGCGACCTCCCACACCATGATACCGGCACTAATGGCACAAAGCGCAAGGAACACCGGTCCACCGGCGAACATCGCGCCGACGCCAACAATTGCAAGGGATCCGCCTGTTATGACGCGCGGACGCAGGTCCGCCCAACGTCCGTCACCGCTCATCCCGGAACGGCACCAAACCGGCGCTTGCGCCCGGCAAAGCTGTGCACCACGCGGCCAAATTCATCCGCCGTGAAGTCCGGCCAGAGCGTGTCGACGAACTCGTACTCGGCATAGGCCGACTGCCACAGCAGGAAGTTCGAGATCCGCGCCTCGCCACTGGTACGAATGACCAGATCGGGATCGGGCAGAACATAGGTGTCCAGAAAGCGGGCCAGCGTTTCGGCATCGACGGTTTCGGGGTCGATATGGCCCTGGGCCACTTCGCGCGCCAGACGCTTGGTCGCGCGCGCCACCTCATCGCGCCCGCCATAGTTCAGCGCGATGGTCAAATGCACTTTCGTGTTGTCGGCGGTCAGAAGCTCAAGCTCGTCCATCATCCGCACAAGCGTGTCGTCAAGCTTGATCCGGTCGCCAATGAACCGCACCCGCACGCCGTTTTTGAAAAGCGACTGCGCCTCTTTCGTCAGGTACCGGCGGAAGAGCTTCATCAACCCCGACACTTCGGCCTGCGTCCGTTTCCAGTTCTCGGTCGAGAAGGCAAAGATGGTGAGGTATTTCACACCCAGATCCGGGCACGCCTCGACCACCTCGCGCACGCGCTTGGCTCCGGCATGGTGACCGTAGAGCCGCGGTTTGCCGCGTGACTGCGCCCAACGGCCATTGCCATCCATGATGATGGCCACATGGCGCGGCGCCGCGGGGGTATCTTTTGCGTTTGGCACGATTGCTGCTCCTGAAACCGTTCGCCGATCCGCCCCTAGACCTGCATTATTTCTTCTTGCTTACTCATTAATGCTGCGTCGATGCTGCCAATCGCATCATCTGTCAGCGTCTGAACTTCATCCGACCAAATCTTGTGGTCATCTTCAGACATGCCGTCATTTTTCGCTTTTTTCAACTGGTCCATGCCGTCACGGCGCACATTGCGCACGGCAACACGTGCATTTTCTGCGTATTGCGCCGCCACACGCGTCAGCTCACGCCGGCGTTCTTCGTTGAGTTCTGGGATGGGCAGACGAATGATCGTGCCGTCAACGACCGGGTTGATGCCCAATCCACTTTCGCGGATTGCCTTTTCCACCTTTTGAACCATCGACTTGTCCCAGACATTGACGGTCAGCATGCGCGGCTCGGGCACGTTCACCGTGCCGACCTGATTGATGGGCGTCATCTGGCCATAGGCATCGACCTGCACCGGCTCAAGCATCGTGCCCGAGGCGCGCCCTGTGCGCAGCGTGCCGAATTCCGCGCGCAGCGCAGCCATCGCGCCGTCCATGCGGCGTTTGAGATCGTCGAGATCTGGATCTTGGGGTTCGTCTGACATGTCTTCTCGAATCTTGGCGTCTTGATTTGCCACTCGCGCGGCAGCGGCGCCTCTATAACGTTAATCGGACACGATTGTATAGGTGCCGTCCCCCGCCAGGATGCCGCGGAAGCCGCCGGGCTCGTCCAGCGAGAACACGATGATGGGCAGGTTGTTGTCCCGCGCCAGCGCGATGGCCGACGCATCCATGACGCCCAGATGCTTTTGCAGGACGTCATCATAGGTGATCCGGTCATAGCGTACCGCATCATCGAACTTGACCGGGTCTTTGTCATAGACACCGTCCACCTTGGTGCCTTTCAGGATCGCCTGACAGCTCATCTCATTGGCGCGCAGCGTCGCGGCGGTATCGGTGGTAAAATAGGGATTGCCCGTTCCTGCGGCAAAGATGATGACGCGCTTCTTTTCCAAGTGTCGCACAGCGCGGCGGCGGATATATGGTTCCGCGACCTCATCCATCCGAATGGCCGAGATCACGCGCGTATGGATGCCAAGCGCCTCCAACGCGGCCTGCATCGCGAGCGCGTTCATCACCGTGGCGAGCATCCCCATATAGTCGGCGGTCGTCCGCTCCATCCCCTGCGCGCTGCCCTGCAGCCCGCGAAAGATATTGCCGCCACCGATGACCATGCAGATCTCGGTGCCCATGTCGTGGACGTTTTTGACCTCTTGCGCGATGCGCGTCACCGTTGGCGGATGAAGGCCATAACCCTGATCGCCCATCAGCGCTTCGCCAGAGATTTTCAGTAGCACCCGATCGAAGGCCGGGTTGGGTCCGCCTGAGTTGTCTGAACCATCCATATCGCGCCCTCGTGTCGTGCTGTCTTTTGCTTGGGCGGAAAATGTCGGAAACTGCGCGCCAATTCAATTGCCAAAGGCAGGCCACGCCGTGTTTTCCGCCCTTCTTGATCAGATCAACCCGGATCGACCGGTTCTGATCGCTGGACCTACGGCCAGCGGCAAGTCTGCCCTGGCGCTTGAGATTGCGACGGCGCAAGGTGGCATGATCTTCAACGCTGATGCGCTTCAGGTCTTCTCTGACTGGCGGATCCTGACTGCACGGCCCAGCCCAGACGACGAAACCCGTGCGCCCCATGCGCTCTACGGCCACGTCCCTGGAACCACAGCCTATTCGGTCGGTGCCTGGTTGCGGGATGTCGCCGCCCTACCCCAAGATGCGCGGAAGATTTTTGTCGGCGGAACAGGGCTTTACTTCGCGGCCCTCACCGAAGGGTTGGCGCCGATCCCTGAAACGCCGCCTGAGATTCGCGCCAATGCCATGGCCCGGATTGAGGCCGAAGGTGCAGGTGCATTGCTGGCCGAGCTTGACCCGGAAACCGCCGATCGCATCGACCGGGCAAATCCGATGCGTATTCAACGTGCATGGGAAGTGCTGCAAGGCACGGGGCAAGGCTTGGCCCACTGGCAGGAGGCCACACCACCGCCAACTCTCCCTTTGGACGACGCTCAGGCGTTTGTCCTGTCCTCGGACAAAGAGTGGCTCAACGCGCGGATCGAGCGTCGCTTTGACATGATGGTCGAGGCCGGTGTGATGGATGAGGTCGCCCGGAACCGGCCCACATGGTCGCCCGCCCTGCCCTCGGCCAAAGCCATCGGTGCCGCGGAACTCATGGCGTTGCACGATGGGGACATGACTTTTGAGGCAGCGCGCGAGGCTGTCATTATCCAGACCCGCCAATATGCAAAACGGCAACGCAGCTGGTTTCGCAGCCGCATGAAAGCGTGGGAGTGGATTGACCTGAGCGGGTGACGCCGTAGAGTCAACGTCATCGAGCGTGGGGCGCTTACCGATGAGCTTTGTTCAATACGATCCGCTATCGCGGGCAACCACGCTGGTGCCTGACCTGCGCGTCGTTCCTATTGGCCGCATGGTCGCCGAGGGGCGGTGGCGGATTGAAGCGATGCGCAGTTATGATCGCCCGGTGCTGATCTGGTTCACGCGCGGACAAGGCCGCATCACGATTGCCGGGGCGCAGCGCGGCTATGGGCCACATAACGCCATCTTTCTTCCGCGCGGCACGATGCACGGCTTTGATACGATCGGTCAGGTTTTTGGAACGATCCTTCACCTTCCTCGTGGTAGCGAAGACCAATGGCCTGATTCCCCAGTGCATTTGCGCTTGCGCGATGCACAGCCTCAGGGAGAACTGACCGCTCTGATCGACAGCGCGGAACGCGAGCTTGCCGGTGACCTGCCGGGCCATGCTCGCGCGCTCGAAAGTATTACAGGCATGATTTCGGTCTGGCTTGAACGCAACATGGCTGCCGCCGATACGGGCCCCACGGCCTCTCCCGCCGCGACACGGCTTGTCGGGCGCTACACGGCACTTGTGGAGCAGCGGTTCACCGAGACGCTGGGAATCGCGGAGTATGCCAAGGTGCTTGGCGTGACGCCCACGCATCTGACGCGCTGCTGCAATCAGGTCGCCCACAGAACGGCACATGACATTCTGACCGACCGCAAACTCTTTGACGCGCGCCGCCGTTTGCGTGAGGAAACGGTGCCTGTGTCCGAGATCGCGCGCAACTTGGGCTTTCGCTCTCCGGCTTATTTCACACGGGCGTTCAAAGCTGGCACCGGCCAAAGCCCCACCGCGTTTCGCGCCAAACCCAGAAACTGAGCTTAACGCTACGTAAACTGGCGCGTGTCGGTTTTTTATCGTGGCAATGTCGCTTTTGTTACACCAAAGGCCGAAAGCAACCGTTGACCTTTGCCGCTGGATGGGGAGGAATACCCGTAATGGGGAGTGATATTCACAATCGAAATCCGAATTTGCGGATGCGTCAGCATCTGCACCCCGACGCATGGCTAAACGGCCATTCATAAGAAGTCTCGCAGGGAGAGAACAAGAGACATGAAAGATATTATCGAAACACCAGCGGTACACCACGCCGCGAAAATGTACGCCCAGGAATACAAGGAAGGTAAGCTGAACCGTCGTGAGTTCATGGCGCGCAGCACCGCACTGGGCCTGACCGCAACCGCAGCTTACGGCCTGATCGGTGCAACGGCCCCGGTCGAAGCCGCCGGCCACGCCCAGCAAGGCGGCACCATCCGCTATCAGATGGAAGTGCGCGCACTGAAAGATCCGCGAACCTTTGACTGGACGCAGATCGCGACCTTCACTGCCGGTTGGCTTGAATACCTCGTTGAGTACAACAACGACGGGTCGTTCAAACCGTTCCTTCTGGAAAGCTGGTCGGCCAATGACGATGCGACCGAGTACACGCTGAACGTCCGCAAAGGCGTGAAGTGGAACAACGGTGACGACTTCACCGCCGAAGACGTGGCCCGCAACATCACCGCTTGGTGTGACGGCACGGTCGAAGGCAACTCGATGGCCGCACGTATGGCCTCGCTTCAGGACCCCGACACGCAACTTGCCCGCGACGGCGCAATCACTGTTGTGGACAGCCACACGGTGAAGCTCGTTGCAAACGCACCTGACATCACGCTGATCCCAGGTATGGCCGACTATCCGGCGGCTATCGTGCATTCCAGCCACGACCCGGCCAATATGCTGGCCAACCCGGTCGGCACGGGCTTCATGCTTCCTGAAAGCCACGAAGTGGGCGTCAAAGGCGTGCTCGTCCGCAACGAAGGCCATGACTGGTGGGGCTACGAGGCTGGCATGGGTGGCTATATCGACCGGATCGAGTTCATCGACTACGGCACAGACCCGGCCGCGTTCTTTGCAGCTTATGAAGCTGAAGAGATCGACATGAACTGGGAGTCGGTTGGCGAATTTGTCGACATCTTCGATTCCATCGGTCTGACACGTTCGCAAATCCCTTCGGGCTTTACCATCGTGATCCGTCCGAACCAGTTGGCCACCGATGACTCTGGTAACGCCATCTACGGCGACAAGCGCGTGCGTCAGGCACTCGCCATGGCCGTTGACAACGCGGTCTGCCTTGAGCTTGGCATGGCTGGTTACGGTATCGAGGCTGACAACAGCCATGTTGGCCCAATGCACCCCGAATATGCAGATGTTCCGCGCATCCCCTACGATCCTGCTGGCGCCAAGGCGCTGATGGAAGAGGCGGGTATGGGCGACTTCGTGCACGAAGTGCAGTCGATCGACGATGACTGGCGCCGCAACACGACCGCCGCGGTCGTGGCCCAGCTCAACGACGCAGGTATTCCAGCGACGCACACGGTTCTGCCGGGCTCGACCTTCTGGAACGACTGGACCAAATACGCGTTCTCGTCGACCAACTGGAACCACCGTCCGCTGGGCACCCAGATCCTCGGTCTGGCCTACAAGTCGGGCGTGGCATGGAACGAAGCGGGCTTTGCCAATGACGAGTTCGACGCACTGCTCGCAGAGGCGAACTCAATCGCGGATGCAGACGCACGCCGCGAAGTGATGGCGAAGCTTCAGACCATCATGATCGAAGAAGGCGTAACGATCCAGCCATACTGGCGGACAGCAATTCGTCACCACCGCGACAATCTGGTGGGTGTCGACAAGCACATCGCGGACCTTCCGCAGATCTATAAGTTCGGCATCAAAGCCTAAACTGATCCAACGAGACCGCGCCCTCCGGGGCGCGGTTTTTTTTCGTCTCTGACGAAAGCCCAAAGCAACAGAGCGCAGCCCAAACTTGCGCCGAAGCCAACTCCACAACAGGGGAAAAAATGGGACTTTTCATATTACGACGGTTCGGGGTGATGCTCCTGACGGCGCTGTGCCTGACCTTCGTCGTGTTCTTTCTCACCAACCTGTATCCCAACCTCGAAAAGCTGGCCAAAACCCAAGGCAACTTCCGTATGACGGATGCCGAGGTCACGAGCTATCTTGAGAAAAACGGGTACTTGCAGCCGATGGTTGTGAAGTATGGGGAATGGCTGGGCGTTGTGCCCTCGTTCCGACACACAAATGAAGACGGCTCGGTTCAGGGTCGCTGTATTTCGCCCGGTGTGAGCCCCGAAGATGCCCCTAGGTTCTGTGGCGTTTTGCAGGGCGACTGGGGCTTTTCGACAGTCTTTAAGGATGATGTCGGCGCAATCGTCTCAACCGCTTGTCACTGACGGGCAAGCTGATGTTCTGGGTCCTGATGCTCATGGTCCCGGCGGCGCTGATTGTCGGTGTTCTGGCGGGCATGAAAGAGGGGTCCAAGCTGGACCGGACGCTGTCGACCTTTTCGATCATCTCAACCGCGACACCCGAATACGTCTCGGGCGTGATCCTGATCACCGTCTTCGCCTCATCCGTGACGGGGCTCAAATGGTTCAAGGGCACGGCGACGTCCGCGGCCGAAAACGCGACGTTTGAAAACTTCTTCCTGCCTGTGCTGACCATCGCGCTGTATGGGATGGGCTATATCGCGCGGATGACGCGGGCCTCGATGACCGAGGTGATGACCGCGCAATACATCCGCACCGCGCGCCTGAAAGGTGTGGCGTTCTCCAACATCGTGATGAAGCACGCGCTGCGCAACGCGCTGATCGCGCCCTTTACCGTCATCATGCTTCAGTTCCCATGGCTGCTGAACGGCGTGGTGATTGTTGAGACGCTCTTTAACTACAAGGGCTTCGGCTGGACGCTGGTTCAGGCGGCGGGCAACAACGATATCGAACTGCTTCTGGCCTGTTCGGTGGTCGCGGTCTTCGTGGTACTGGTGACGCAGCTCATATCCGACATCGGATATGTCTTCCTCAACCCACGCATTCGTATCTCGTAGGGTGGTCATGATGATATTTATTGCAGTCTTGGCACTTCTCGCCTTCGCATACGGATGGTCCCGAGGTTTCGGCTTCGATGTTCCGAACGACGCGGTTTTCGAAAAACTCGCGGAACAAGCGGTTGACGAAGATTTACACCGTGCAAATGGGGAAACTCCCGCTCTTCGCTGCGGTTTTGACAAAACCACAAGCCGAGGCGGTGGTATTTGGGCGGTCGTCGCTTGCACCGATGGAAACCAAACCGGCCACTACACCTATAACTCTTCCGGTGAGCTGGTTTCGTCGCGTTTTCCTAATGCAAAACAGGGGGACCAGTAATGGAACAACTGACTTGGACCGGCACTCTAGGCCCTGTCCTGAACCCCCTCATCATGGCCGCGGCGGCAGTGTTTGCCCTTGGTGTGGTCGCGCAGTTTCTGCTGAGCCTTGCGCCCTCGGGCAATGTCCGCGTGGGCTCCATGCTCGCACAGAAGAAAGGCCCCGCAGATTACGCAGGGATGGCGGTGAAGTACTCCTTCGGTGTCATCCTGCTGGCGATCATTGCCTTCATGGTTGGCGGCGTCCTGTTGCCGGGGCCAGAGGCGAAAGGCATCATCGGCGCGATGTCGGCGCGGCTCCTGCCCGTCTGGGTGGGGATGATCGTCATCTTTGCGGCGTCCATCATGTACAAGCGCAAGCTTGGACTTTACGGCAAGCTCTTTGACAGCCCCATTGGCATGGTCGGCTTTGCGCTTGTGCTGTTCTGGGTGCTGACGGCGCTCTTCGCGGATATGATCGTGACGCACGACCCGCTAAGCCAGATCGCAGCGATGAAGAACAAGGTTCCGGGTACACCGATGCCTGCGGATACCGAAGGCTATGGTTGGTACCTTTTGGGCGGCGATAACCTTGCCCGTGACGTCTTTAGCCGGATGATCGCAGGGTCAACCATCGTGATGCAAATCGCCCCTCTGGCGACGCTGTTCGCGTTCATGGTGGGGATCACGCTGGGTCTGCCTGCTGGCTACTACGGTGGTGCGCTCGACACGTTCCTGTCGTTCCTTGCCAACCTGATCCTCGCCTTCCCGGTGATCCTGCTGTTCTACCTGCTGGTCACGCCGGAAATCGTGGAGACCGGTCTGCCCTCATATATGGCCGCGGTGTTGTTCTTATTCCCGATTGTGTTCCTCGTGGTGCTGTTTAACTCACGCTACTACGTGCAACCCGCCAAGCAGAGGTTGTTCGTGGGCGGGACGATCCTGATCGGTGGATACCTTTACCTGTCGATGATTTCGCAACCGGGCACACCGCTGCATTTCTTCCCCGACGGGTTGGATCTGTTCAACATTCCCGGTGGTATCCTGATCGTGTTCGTGTCGGTGGTGTTCGTGAACTCACCCACAGTCTTCAGGATCGTGCGGGGTCTCGCTCTGGACATCCAAACACGCGACTATGTAGCGGCGGCTCAGACCCGAGGCGAAGGGCCATGGTACATCATGCTCTGGGAGATCCTGCCCAACGCACGTGGCCCGCTAATCGTCGATTTCTGTCTGCGCATCGGCTACACCACCATCCTTCTGGGGACCTTGGGCTTCTTCGGCCTTGGCCTGCCGCCCGAAAGCCCGGACTGGGGATCGACGATCAATGACGGGCGCAAGCTCCTCTCGATCTACCCGCACCCCGCCATCGCGCCGGCGCTTGCTCTGATGAGCCTCGTGCTAGGCCTGAACCTCTTGGCGGATGGTCTGCGCGAAGAAAGTCTGAAGGACTGATGACATGGCTTGGGGGCGCTGCCCCCCAACGACCACCCGACGTTTTTCGGGACCAATGAAATTAAGCCGGTGAACCGGCAGGGAGACTGACAGACATGGCCGCAGATACTTACGACGGACCCATTCTGGAAATTGAAAACCTCTCCATCAGCTTCTTCACACGGCTGCGCGAAATTCCGGCTGTGATGGATTTCTCCTGCACCGTGATGCCGGGCGAGGCGATGGGCCTTGTGGGCGAAAGCGGCTGCGGAAAATCGACCGTCGCGCTGGGGGTCATGCAGGACCTTGGCGTGAATGGCCGGATCGTGAGCGGGTCGATCAAGTTCAAGGGCCGTGACCTGAACGAGATGACGCTGGATGAGCTGCGCGATATTCGCGGGCGCGAGATCGCCATGATCTATCAGGAGCCGATGGCGTCGCTGAACCCCGCGATGAAGATCGGCAAGCAGCTTGCTGAAGTGCCGATGATCCATGAGGGCGTCTCCAAAGAAGAGGCGATGGCCCGCGCGCTGGAAGTGGTTACGGACGTGAAACTGCCTGACCCCAAGCGCATGCTGGACAGTTTCCCACATCAGCTTTCCGGCGGTCAGCAGCAGCGCATCGTGATCGCGATGGCATTGATGTCAAAACCGTCGCTTTTGATCCTTGATGAGCCTACCACCGCGCTTGACGTGACGGTGGAAGCTGCCGTGGTCGACCTGGTGAAAGAGTTGGGTGAGAAATACGGCACCTCGATGCTATTTATCTCGCACAACCTCGGGCTGGTTCTGGAAACCTGTGACCGGCTATGCGTGATGTATTCCGGTGAGGCGGTCGAGACGGGCTCGATCAAGGATGTCTTCGACAAGATGCAGCATCCTTATACCCAGGCGCTGTTCCGTTCGATCCCGCTTCCGGGGGCGGACAAGAACTCACGCCCGCTCAAGGCTATTCCGGGGAACTTCCCCCTGCCCCATGAGCGTCCGCCGGGATGTAACTTTGGCCCGCGCTGCGACTATTTTGAGGAAGGTCGCTGCAATAAGGGTGAGATCCCCATGGTCGAGGTTCCGCATGGCGACCGACATGGGACGCGCTGTCTGAAATGGGAAGAGATCGATTGGGATGCGCCGCTGGTCGTTGACCAGAAGCACGAAAAGAAAGAGCCGGGCGATGTCGTGCTCAAGATGGAGGACCTCAAGAAATACTATGAGGTTAATGCCAACGCTCTCTTTGGTGGCGGCGATGCCAAGGTCGTGAAAGCCAACGAGACGCTGTCGTTTGAAGCGCGCGAGAGTGAAACGTTGGCCATCGTTGGCGAATCTGGTTGCGGCAAGTCGACTTTTGCGAAGGTTCTGATGGGGTTGGAGACGGCCACCGAGGGCAAGATCCTGCTCTACAATCAGGATATTCAGGACACCCCCATTCAGAAGCGTCAGACAGATACCGTGTCGTCGGTTCAAATGGTGTTCCAGAACCCCTTTGACACGTTGAACCCGTCCATGACCGTGGGTCGGCAGATCATCCGGGCGCTGGAAATCTTTGGCGAAGGGGCCAATGACGCCGAGCGTGAGCAAAAGATGCTCAGCCTGCTCGACCTTGTGAAGCTGCCCCGCGCCTTTGCCGAGCGGATGCCGCGACAGTTGTCTGGCGGCCAGAAGCAGCGTGTTGGCATCGCCCGCGCCTTTGCTGGTGGTGCCAAGATCGTGGTCGCGGACGAACCCGTTTCGGCGCTTGATGTGTCGGTTCAGGCGGCGGTGACGGATCTGCTGATGGAGATTCAGCGCGAGAACAAGACAACGCTTCTCTTCATCAGCCACGACCTGTCGATCGTGCGTTACCTCAGCGACCGGGTGATGGTGATGTATCTGGGCCATGTGGTGGAACTGGGCACGACCGATCAGGTCTTTGCCCCACCCTATCACCCCTATACCGAGGCGCTGCTGTCGGCGGTGCCAATCGCAGATACCAGCGTCGAGAAACAGCACATCGTGCTGGAAGGTGACATCCCGTCGGCCATGAACCCGCCGCCGGGCTGTCCGTTCCAGACGCGCTGTCGTTGGAAGTCGGACGTTCCGGGCGGGCTTTGCGAGAAAGAGGTGCCCCCCGTTAAGAAGCTGTCGAACGGGCATCAAATCAAATGCCATCTGGCCGATGATATTCTTGAACGAATGGAACCGGTCATTAAGATCGCGGCGGAGTAACGGCGGACCGCCGCAGGGCGGATCTTGGAGTGGCGCAAGGCAAGCTCATACAGTTTCGAAGTGCCCTCAGGTTTGAGGGCGCGTCGCGGCGCGACTATTGGCGGCGGTTCTCAGCGCTGCTGGCACTTTCGGTCATCATTGCAACGATGGGGCTGACCCGGGATTCTGGCGCGGTCGTGATTGCCGCCATGCTGATCGCCCCGCTCATGACCCCGATCCTTGGGATTGCCGCGGCAATGATGCTGGGGTGGACGCAGCGGGCTCTGCGCCTGTTCTTTATAGTTTTCATCGCGGCGCTGGCCTCTATCGCGCTGGCAATGCTGGTGATGTTCGTGGCCGATATTCCTTTAGGGTTCACGCTTCCACGCGAAGTGACAGCGCGCACCGATCCGGGGATTGAGGAATTAATCGTTGCCCTCGCCGCAGGCGCTGCGGGCGCCTATGTTCAACTTAATCGCAAGGAAATCAGCTTGCTTCCCGGTACGGCGATCGGGGTCGCACTGGTGCCGCCGTTGTCTGCGGCGGGCATCCTTTTGTACTTCGGAGAGTACCGCGGCGGGTACGAAGCGTACGCTGCTGTTCTTCACGAACCTCGCCGCCATCGTGCTTGCAGCTTGCGGCGTTTATGCCTTCGCCGGCACCGGTATCGCGCTTATACGCAACCCCGCACGGCTCAAACGGTTTTCGGCCAGCCTTGCGGTCACCTTGGCGGTGCTCCTTGGGATCGTGATCCAGTTTATTTCAGAAACGTTGGACCGGTTCACCGAGACCCGGCTTGAGGGCGAGATCGCTCAGATCATCCGCGAATGGTCGGAGGGATATTCGACCGAAGTGATCCGGCTCGACGTCAATCATGATCTACGCCTGGTCGAGCTTTGGATCATCATTGACGTCCCCCAAAACGTCGCTGCACTGGGAGATGATGGCACCGCGATCACTGAAGAGCTTAGAAATCGCGGGCTGAGCCGGAGGGTCCGAGACGTCCTCAGCAAGGATTACGATGTCTCATTTCGGTATCAGACACGTTTTGCAGTGCGACTGGATCTTGGAAGTGGTCAGGCAATAGACGCGCAACCTCTGCCCGATGACATTAACGATCAGTGATCCGTTTAGACATCGCCCCAGATGCGTTTGACGTAATTCTGCGTCTCGCGATACGGCGGAATTCCGCCGTGGTCGATCACGGCCTGCGGTCCCGCGTTATAGGCGGCAAGCGCCAGTGGCCATGATCCGAAGCGTTCGAACTGACGGCGCAAGTAACGCGCGCCGCCTGACAGGTTCTCTTTTGGATCGCGTGGATTGACGCCCAGCCCTTGTGCGGTCGTCGGCATCAGCTGCGCCAGACCAATGGCCCCCTTTGAGGACACGGCATTTGGGTTCCAGTTGGATTCCTGTTGAACCAGCTTGAGGAACAACTCTTCCGGAACGTTGTAAGACCGGGCCGCCTGACGCGCGAGCGCGAGGTATTCGCCCTTGTATTTGCCGTTATAGCGGAGCTTTGAGGGATCCCCGACGTTCTTGACCGACGGCGGCAAAAGGCGTGACGAGGCAGAATACTGCGACGACGCCCGCCCGTCCAAAATCTTCGCCTGGTTGCGGAAGACATCCATGCGCGAGCGTGACGACGTGACCGTATCGGCCACCGCCATCTGATCCGCCGCCAGCAGCATCAGCGCCGCAGCAATGCCCGTAACTATCCGCATAGACCCCTGCCCAAAAACCTCGTTGCGGAGAATTTATGTCAAAAACCCCATCGCTTCCAGTCTTGCGGGCCTACACACTCTGTTAACCCTAAACGCCGAGGTATAGATTGGTCTGAACAATATCAGAATCGGCGGGAGCGGTCATGGCTGGATCAGTGAACAAAGTCATCCTTATCGGCAATCTGGGGCGCGACCCTGAGGTGCGCACGTTCCAGAATGGTGGGAAGGTCTGCAACCTGCGGATCGCCACGTCGGAGAACTGGAAAGACCGCAACACCGGGGAACGCCGCGAGCGGACCGAGTGGCATTCGGTGGCGATCTTCAATGAAAACCTTGCGCGATTGGCTGAGCAATATCTGCGCAAAGGCTCCAAGGTTTACATCGAAGGCAAACTGGAAACCCGGAAATGGCAGGACCAGTCGGGTCAGGACCGCTATTCGACCGAGGTCGTTCTGCGTCCTTACGCGGGCGAGTTGACCTTCCTTGACGGACGCGACGGCGCAGGGGCTGGCGGTGGTGGCGGCTATATGTCCGATCAGTCGCAGGGCGGCGGATATGGCGGTGGCGATTACGGCGGCGGCCAAAGCAGCCCGGCCCCGGCCAACCGCGATCTGGACGACGAAATCCCATTCTAAGTCAGAACACGAGCAATCGCCGCGTCGGACAGATCGATCCGCGCGGTTTGGAATGAAAGGCCGGGGTTCGCCCCGGCCTTTGTCGTTGTAAGTTCCAGATTAGGAACTGACGGGCCCGCCAGTGGCGGAGATGGTGCCAGACCGCGATTTGCGCTCTGATCGCCCATTTCGACCCCCTGTCGCTCATGGGGTCGTCACCGGTGGTGCCGGGCGGCACCATATCCATTCAAGGGTCGCACGGCGTCACACCCGCACGGAAGCTTCGGGCGGCAATGTCTTGAAAAGACGTTAAGATCACGTGTGAGGGGCGTTCGGTGGTTCAGGCCAAGGCGTCGGCCAGCAGACCGCGCACCACATCGCGGTTCACGTCCGAAGTGACAAACGCGTCTCCGATCCCGCGCGCCAGAACGAACCGCAACTGACCGTCGATGACCTTTTTGTCCTGTCCCATCAGATCCAAAAGCGCGTCCGGCCCCGGAAGATCACCGGGAATGTCGGACAGGTCGCATTTCATGCCCATTGCTTTGAGATGGGCGCGCACGCGGCTTGGGTCCTCTTGCGAACACAGGCTCAGGCGCGACGACAACTCAAACGCCAGAGCGCAGCCTATGGCGACCCCTTCCCCGTGAAGCAGCCGGTCGGAATATCCCGTCGCCGCCTCAAGCGCGTGACAGAAGGTATGGCCAAGGTTCAAAAGCGCGCGGTCGCCTTGCTCGGTCTCGTCCCGAACAACGATATCTGCCTTCATCTCGACCGAGCGTTTGACGGCCTGTGCGCGCAGGTCCGCGTCTCCCGCGGCAAGTGCTGGACCGTTTGCCTCAAGCCATTCAAAGAAAGCGGCATCCCCCAGCAGCCCATATTTCACGACTTCGCCGTAGCCCGACAGGAAGTCACGCGGGGCGAGCGTGGACAGAACGTCGATATCGGCCAGAACGAGGCTGGGTTGATGGAACGCCCCGATCAGGTTCTTGCCGTGGCCGGAGTTGATGCCCGTCTTGCCCCCCACCGAGCTGTCGACCTGCGCCAGAAGCGAAGTCGGGATTTGCACGAAGCGCACACCCCGACGCATCACCGCAGCGGCAAAACCTGCCAAGTCACCGATCACACCACCACCGAGCGCCACGACGATATCGCGGCGTTCGGTTTTCTCGGCCAGCAACCATTCCACGGATTGTTCCAGATGCGCCCAGTTCTTGGTGCTTTCGCC
>Ga0064014_10180_pt1 | contig 21536 bp, 21 predicted proteins | sample CrowatWCoCulture_2_FD_61584 | JGI IMG/M metagenome (GOLD analysis project Ga0064014, IMG submission 61584) | Marine cyanobacteria communities from the University of California, Santa Cruz, USA, analyzing cyanobacterial DNA methylation -... | ecosystem: Host-associated > Microbial > Bacteria >...
TCGGCCATGGCGCATACGAACAGGGCAAGCGTCCCAAGCGCCAAGGCCGGGCGTGGCAAGCGGTTGAGCCCGTCAATCACGCGATCAAACACCCCTTTGCGTGGTACCGCAAATTCCGCCGCGAACTGACCCAACGTGGCCTGCCGCAGCATCGCCTCGCGCGCAGCGGCGCCTTCGGCATTTTCGCGAAACACCTCCGCCGTCTCCGCAATCACGTTGCTTCCGCCCCCAAACAACAGCCCAAAAAGACGGTCGATCATGCCCATGCGGCCACCCGCGCGCGATGCTCGGCCTCACTCAAGTGGTAGCGCTTGGAGACGAATTCCTCTGCACGGCTGATCCATCCGCCCTTTCCGCCATCGCGGCGGCGCGCGAACTTGCGCAAGGACGGGCGGCGATCGGCAAGGCGGTAATAGTAGTTGCGGCGCGCAATCCCATAGGCGTCGACCAGATGATCTGGGGCAAACGCATAGGCCGCGCGCACGGCCGCAATGGTTTGTGGCCCGATCAGCCCATCGACGGTGATCCGCTGACCCATTTCAGTCAGGAGTTGCTGCAACAGCCGCACGGCGTGGCGACCCGCATTGACGTACATGTCGAAAACGGTCGCGTGCAGAGGTTCGGGCAGTTCATCGATCCGCGGGCGATGGAAATAATGCTCGATAAAGATCGACCGTGCCTCAGCCTTTGTCAGGGCCGCGACGTCGCGCGCAGTGACCTGCTTGCCCCGGACCCGCGCTAGCGTCTGCTGGGTGACCCCGTATTTCGTCGGACCGCCCGGGTCGTCGGGGTCGTTCACATACCCGCCTTCCCGGGCAATGATCTGATCGGCGAGTGCTTCGACCGATGGCATGGCGCTTCCCATCCACGATTGCTCAAAATCGCGGATAAGATTTCGCTAAATTGGTTAATTGGTGGTGGGACCGCCGTGCGCAGGGGTGCCTTCGGGCCGGTCGGGGTCCACATAGACGCCCTGTTCCTTCAGCGCATCAATAACCTCGGCCGGCATGTAGGTCTCGTCATGTCTGGCAAGGATTTCAGTGGCTTGGAAGACCCCGTTGATGTAATTTCCGGTCCCCACCATGCCTTCACCCTCACCAAAAAGGTCAGGCAGAACGCCAGTATAGGCGACCGCGATCGACACGCCGCCATCGGTAACATTAAACGTAACGGTCTCTCCCTGCCCGCGGACCAAAGTCCCGTCTTCGACCAGCCCCCCAATGCGGAATGTCTCGCTTGGTTCTGGCGGCGCTTCGGCAACCTGGCTGGGCGAACGGAAGAAATTGATCCCGTCGCGCATGGCATAGCCGATGATGACCGTCGACAGCATAAGCGCCACAACGGTAATCAGGATCACCTGTATCCGACGTTTCTTCTTTAGCCCCTTCATCGCCCTCTCACGGGTACAGCGGTGCCAGCATCAGGCCAGCGGTTTCGTCTTCGCCCAGCATCAGATTGGCGTTTTGCACGGCCTGACCGGACGACCCCTTCGTTAGGTTATCTAAGCACGCATAGATCACAGTGCGACCCGCGCGGCGGTCTGCCGCAACCCCGATGTGGCAAAAGTTCGAACCGCGCACGTCCTTCATCGCCGGGATATTCCCCTGCGGCAAGACAATCACGAACGGCTCATCCGCGTAAGCCTCTGACAGCGCGCCATAAACCGCTTCCGCATCGCCTTTGACATAGATCGTCGCGACAATCCCGCGTGTACCGGGGATCAGGTGTGGCTGAAATTGAACCTGGACGGGGCGCCCTGCAACTTTCGAGAATTCCTGATCGAACTCACCCAAATGCCGATGCGACCCACCTGTGGCATAGGGTTTCACGACCTCGTCCAGTTCCGAGAACAGCAGGTGCTCTTTCAGTGACCGCCCTGCCCCAGACGCAGCAGCCTTAAGATCGATAACGATGTCATCGAGGTCGATCACGCCAGCTTCGATTAACGGGCGCAGCGCAAACTGCCCCGTCGCAGCGTTGCACCCTGTGCCCGCGACCAACCGAGCGGCGCGGATCTCATCGCGATAAAACTCCGTCAGGCCATAGACAGCGGTTTCCTGAAGATCGGTCGCGGAATGCGGCTTGCCGTACCACTTGGCGTATTCCTCAGGGTCGCACAGCCGGAAATCTGCTGATAAATCAACGACTTTCACCGAAGTCGGCAATTCACGGATGACCGCTTGGCTCGTTGCATGAGGCAAGGCACAGAAACCCAGGTCCACGTCAGAGAAATCGATCTCATCGATTTTCACAAGTGTGGGCAATGCGAGATGACGGAGATGGGGAAAGACCTCGGCCATCTCCATGCCCGCCTTTCGATCCGCCGACAGTGCAACGATCTCGAACGTGGGATGGGTGGCGATCAGCCGGACAAGCTCTGCGCCGGTATAGCCGGACGCGCCGAGGATGGCGATTTTATGGGACATGGCCCCTCTCAAATTGGTCGAACGGGTGTTAGCGGAAAGGATCGGGTGCCGCAATCACGCGGCGTGAAACTCGATCTTTCGTCGCAAAAACCGCGTGGCTTGATCCGACACACGCTGCGGGTCGCCGGAGGTCAGGAACATGGGCACCTGACCCTCGCCCTTTTTGTCGGGATGCCGGTCAAGGTAATCAGCCAAGCTGTCCGCGACCAGTTTAGGCTGGGAATAGACCGACACGTCTTTGCCCAACGCATCCTGAAACGCGTCTTCCATGATCGGGTAATGCGTGCAGCCCAAAACCGCCGCCTGTGGCTCGGGCATCTTGCGGCGCAGGGCATCCACGTGACTGCGCACCAGTGCCTCGGCAAGGATCATGTCGCCCTCTTCGATGGCATCCACAACGCCCCCGCAGGATTGCGCTTCGACATCGACGCCGATGGCACGAAACGCCAGTTCCCGCTGAAACGCCCGGCTTGCGACGGTCGCGGGTGTGGCGAACAGGGCCACGTGCTTTACATCAACCTCGCGCGGCGGGGAGTTGTCGCCCCAGCGCCGTTCGGTCAGCGCCTCGATCAGCGGAACAAAAACGCCCAGAACACGCTTGTCCTCCGGCACCCAGCCGCTTTGCATCCGCCGAAGTGCAACGGCAGACGCAGTATTACACGCAAGGATCACAAGATCGCATCCCGCATCGAACAGACGTTGCGTCCCGGCAACGGTCAATTCATAGACATCTTCGGCATCGCGCACCCCGTAAGGCGTGTGCGCGTTGTCCCCGAAATAGACGAACGGCACGTCTGGCAACCGCTTGGACGCAGCATCAAAGACGGTCAGCCCGCCCAGTCCGGAATCAAAAATGCCCACGGCCATTGCCGGTTACGCCTTGTATTTGTCCTCAAACTCGAACCCGTAATCGAGAGATTTGATCGGGGTCGGTGACAGCGCATAGGTGCGTTCGCGCAAAAAGTCCATCATCGCCTTGGTATCGGCACGCCGCGCATCGATCTCAGAACGGTCAATCGGCTCACCGATGACGACGCGCACGGGTTCACCCACGCGGCGTTTGAATTCCTTGATCAAAAGCGCCATGCGGAGCGTGTTATGCAGGTGACTTGCCACCTGAAACAGCCGCGAATTCGCCCCGTCGAAATACATCGGAACGACAGTTGCCTCACTTTTGGCAATCATCCGTGCCGTGAACGACCGCCAGCCCGGGTCCATCGGCTGCCCGAAAGGTTTCACAGCGGTGGAAACCGTTCCACCGGGGAAAATACCGATAGCGCCACCATCTGAGAGGTAGCGCAGAGACTCCTTGCGCGTGCGGATGTTCAACTGCACCGCCTCTTTTGATTCATCGAACGAGATCGGCAGGATCACCTTTTCAAGATCTTTGGCCTTGCGGAACACTCGGTGCGCCAGAATACGGAAGTCCCCGCGCACCTGGCTCAGCACATGGCCCATCATCAGCCCGTCCAGAATACCGTACGGATGGTTCGCGATCAGGATCAACGGGCCTTCTTTGGGGATATTGGCCAGCGAGCCACCCTTGATATCAAGGCTCAGCCCATAGCGTTCCACCATGACATCCCAGAAATCGCGACCCGCCTCGACCTCTTGCTCATAGCCCTTGACCTGACGGATCAGACGCAGCCGACCAGTGGCGTTCTCCAACACACGGATCATGGCCCGCCCGCCCCGTGTCTGGGCCGAACTGGCATAGCTGATTTCGCGGGCCACGTGCTTTTGCACGTCCATGGGTGTTATCCGTTATTCGTGATCTTCGGTTGCCCCAGATATGGCTATTCCGCCGCGTGGGTCAATGGCGCGGGCGTCGCGGTCAGTGCTTGCTTAAGCTCGTCACGGCGACGCATGGCGGCGGTGTGGTTCGCCTCTTTCACGGGGCCGAAGCCGCGGATCTGCAAGGGCAACTCGGCAAGCTCTAGAGCCGCGTCGTCGTTATAGTCGGCAAGGTTAAGCACCTCGGCGATGTCCGCCTCATAGGTTTTGATCAGGCGCCGCTCCATCCGTCGCTCGGCGGTGTAGCCGAACACGTCAAACGGCGTGCCACGCAAAAACTTGGCGCGGGCAAGCAACGGAAAGGCCCGCTCGATCCACCCGCCAAAGGCCCGCTTTCTTGGACGCCCTTCCACGGGTTTGCCCGACAAAAGCGGCGGTGCAAGGTGATATGTGACCTTCAGATCGCCATCGAACGCGGCTTCGGCCTTGGCCCGCGTGTCTTTGAGCAACCGCGCGACCTCGTACTCGTCCTTATAGGCCAGAGCTTTGTGATACCCCTTGGCCACCGCCTCTTTCAGCGTTGGATCCTCGATCCGTGCGAGCAGCTTTTGATACCGCTTCGCACGCCCGCTGCCATAGGCTTTGAGGTGGTCAACCCGCGCCGCGATGCGATCTTCAAGCGACGCGGGAGTGTCTGCGACGCTCGCAGGGACGACAGCAGCAGCGTCTTCGGGATGCAGCACCGCCCAGCGCCCGATCCGAAACGCCTCCAAATTGCGCTTGGCGGCGGCACCGTTCAACTCAATCGCCTGCAACACCGCGTCTTCGCTAATCGGAACCAACCCCTGCTGCCAAGCTGCACCCAGCAGCATCATGTTGGAAAAAATGGAATCCCCCATCAGCACGCGCGCAAGCTCGGTCGCGTCGAACATGGCGAGCCCATCGCCCAGCCGCGCCTGCAACGCCACCGTCAGGCGGTCGCCAGGGATGGTGAACTCCGTATCGCGCGTGAAATCGCCAGTAGTAATCTCGTGCCTGTTAACCACCGCACCGGTGCGCCCTGAGCGCAGCAAACCGATGGTCTTGGCCCCAGCACTGACCACCAAATCACCACCGATCAGCGTGTGCGCCTCGCCAGTGGCGACACGGATCGCGCTGATGTCTTCGGGCCGGTTGGCCAGTCGGCAATGGATATGCACCGCGCCACCTTTTTGCGCGAGACCGGCCATTTCCATCATACCCGCGCCTTTGCCATCCAGATGCGCGGCCATGGCAAGGATCGCGCCAATCGTGACAACGCCGGTGCCGCCTACACCCGTGATGACCACGTTATGGGTGCCGGTGATCGGCGGCAGCGTGGGCTTGGGCAGATCACCGATTTCAACACTGGCCGAGGCCTCCTTGCGGGGCGTCGCGCCTTCGATGGTCACAAAGCTCGGGCAGAACCCTTTGACGCAGGAGAAATCCTTGTTGCAGGCCGACTGATCAATTGCGCGCTTGCGTCCAAACTCGGTCTCAACTGGCACGATCGCGACGCAGTTCGATTGTACCCCGCAATCGCCGCAGCCCTCACACACGTCAGTGTTGATGAACACCCGTTTGTCGATGTCGGGAAACGTGCCGCGCTTACGGCGGCGGCGCTTTTCGGCCGCGCAGGTTTGCACAAACACAATCGCGGAGACGCCTTTGATCTCACGATATTCCCTCTGCACCTGAGGCAGCGCATCGCGTTCGTGAATGTCGATCCCTTTTGGAAAGACAGACAGATCAAGGTCTTCTTTGGGGTCGTGAACCAAGGCAACGCGCTTGATGCCCATCGCCAGCAATTCCCGCACAATCTGCTCGGGCGGCAGGCCCCCATCATGCGTCTGCCCGCCCGTCATCGCGACCGCGTCGTTGTAGAGGATCTTGTACGTCATATTCGTCCCGGCGGAGACCGCCGCACGAATGGCCATAAGGCCAGAGTGGTTATACGTCCCGTCGCCAAGGTTCTGAAAGATGTGGTCGCGGTTCGAAAACGGCGCCTCACCGATCCAGTTTGCGCCTTCGCCGCCCATATGGGTGTAGCCAGTGTACTCCCGGTCCATCCACATCGCCATGATATGACAGCCAATCCCACCATAGCTGCGCGAGCCATCGGGGACACGCGTTGAGGTGTTATGAGGGCAGCCCGCACAGAAATAAGGTGTGCGCGACGCGATCTCTTCGGCGTTGTCGGCCTTCTTGGCCGTGTCGATCGCCTCAAGCCCGGCCCGAAGGCGCTCCGTCTCACGCCCTTCTTCGATCAGGATGCCACCAATCTTTTCCGCAATCATGACCGGATCAAGTGCGTAGCGCGTCGGGAACAACTCTTCGCGGTGCAGCGCACCCGCCCCGCCCTTGTACCAGCCATAGACGCGCCGCCCGCGCCGATCATCGAAAATCGCCTCTTTGATCTGCACTTCGATCAGCTTGCGCTTTTCTTCGACGACCACGATCAGATCGAGCCCCTCGGCCCAGTCGTTGAAACTGGTCATATCCATTGGGAACGTCTGACCGATCTTGTAGGTCGTAATCCCCAGACGCTCCGCCTCGGTCGCATCGATCCCAATAAGGCCCAGCGCATGGGTCAAATCGAGCCAGTTCTTACCCGCCGCCACAAAGCCGATCTTGGCCCCCGGCTTGCCCCAGATGCGGCGGTCGATTTTGTTCGCGTTTGCAAAGGCTTCGGCGGCAAACCTCTTGTAATCGATCATGCGCGCCTCTTGCGGCACCCAGTGATCATTGAGACGGATGTTGAGCCCATCGGGAGGTAAATCGAACGCGGGCGTGCCGAACTGCATTCGGTCCGGGCGACCGTCGACAACGGACGTCACCTCAACCGTGTCCTTCATCAGCTTCAGCCCGGCCCAAACACCCGCAAAGCGTGAAAGCGCATAGCCGTAAAGCCCGTAGTCGAGGATCTCCTGGACCCCTGCGGGCGACAGAACCGGCATATAGGCATCCATCGCCGCCCAGTCTGACTGGTGACACGTGGTAGAGCTTTCGCCGGTGTGATCATCGCCCAGCGCCATCACGACGCCACCCAGCGGCGATGTGCCCGCCATATTGGCGTGCCGCATCACGTCACCCGACCGGTCCACGCCCGGACCTTTCCCGTACCAAAGCCCGAAAACCCGTCGAACCGCCCTTCCCCACGCAGTTCTGCTGTCTGTGTGCCCCAAATGGCCGTCGCAGCCAGATCTTCGTTCAGACCCGTTTCAAACCGGATATCGGCCGCCTCTAGCGATTTCTTGGCAAGGCTCATTTGCAGATCGACAGCGCCCAGAGGCGATCCGCGATATCCTGTGACGTAACCTGCTGTGTTATGGCCGGCAGCGCGATCCCGAGCCTTCTGCATCAGCATCAGACGCACCAGTGCCTGTGTCCCGTTCAAAAGCACCGTGTCTTTCTCAAGGTCATAGCGATCGTGCAGGGTGATATCGCGCTTGCTCATCCGGTCCTCCCAGCCGTTCACCCCCTAATATAGGTCACAAAAGCTGACCTACAAAGTCAATTCTGCGTCACGATGATGTTTGCATCATCGTTTAACCATTGCGTAAGGTTAGAAAAATCATCGCGGGCACGACGTTAGAAACGAACACCATGGATTGGGACAAACTCAGAATATTTCACGCCGTTGCGGATGCAGGCAGCCTCACCCATGCAGGCGACACCCTGCATTTGAGTCAATCGGCCGTGTCGCGTCAGATTCGGGCTCTGGAAGAGAGTCTCAATACCACCCTTTTCCACCGCCACGCACGCGGACTGATTCTTACCGAACAGGGCGAGTTGCTGTTTGATGCGACCAGCGCCATGTCGCGGCGGCTCGATACGGCCGAGGCGCGCATCCGCGACAGCGAAGAAGAGGTCTTTGGGGAACTACGTGTCACCACGACGACGGGCTTTGGCTCACTCTGGCTCGCGCCACGCCTGTCCAAGCTTTATGACAAGTACCCCAACCTCAATATCGACCTGATGCTCGATGAACGGGTTCTCGACCTGCCCATGCGTGAGGCCGATGTCGCGATCCGCATGAAAGAGCCCAGTCAGGCCGATCTGATCCGTCGGCGGATCATGGCCGTGCGGATGCGGCTCTATGCGTCCTCAGATTACCTCAAGGCACAAGGTACTCCGGAAACGTTGGACGATCTGCGCGCCCATCGCCTGATCTGTCAGAATATCCGGTCATTCCAAGTCAGCGCGGGCGCTCTGCTGGTGCAAGACCTGATGGCCCGCGACATAAGCTCGACACTAACGGTCAATAACTACTTTGGCGTGCTCCACGCGGTTATCGCAAATCTTGGAATTGGCGTTCTGCCGGATTATGTTACCGAAGACTTCCCTGAGCTTGTCCGCGTTTTGCCAGATGTCGAATCCGCAGAAGTCCCTGTTTTTCTTGCATTTCCAGAAGAACTCAGGCAGTCAAAACGCGTGTCCGCCTTCCGCGATTTTGTGACAGAAGAAATCATCGCACACCGCAAGAAAATGGCCGCGGCCGCCGCAGAGTGATCGCGTGCTATGCACGCACTGCATATCGGAAATGCACATATTCCTTGCCCCGCGCCTTGATGGTGTGCGGTCTGCGCATTAATTCATCAGTCAAGTGAGTAGCGCAACCGCGCGCTCCTTACCTCCCTGTTGGACTTGGCCGGGCTTTGCGCCCGGCCTTTTTTTTCGTAAAGCTTTTGCCAATCAAGACGCGCTAGAGCCGTGCGCGTGAGCAGGAGCGTTGCGTGACCTTTTCCCCCATTGGAATGTTCTGGCACGGTGCCCCATTGGGGTTCGTGGAACGCCTGTGTATTACATCCTTCATCGATGCGGGTCATCCGGTCACCGTTTTTGGCTATGACCCGCTGGACAATCTGCCCGCCGGCGCACGGTTTGAACATGCCGACGCCGTTCTTGCCCGACCCGAAGAGGTGCTGCGCAGCCGTGTCGGCAACAGTCCCGCGCTTTTCGCGGACAAGTTCCGATATAACCTTCTATCGCAGCGCGATGGCTGGATCTGGTGTGACACGGACGCCTACTGTCTCAAGCCGTTCATACCGACAGACGGGTACTTCTTTGGGCGTGAAAACGACCGCAAGGTTGCCAATGGCGTGATGGCCGTCCCGGCAGCGTCACCCACGCTCGCCTCGCTCGTTGCCGGGACGAATGTGGAATACGGCATCCCTGAATGGATCCACCCGCGCAAATGGCGCGCCATGCAAGAAACCTATGGCGTCACGGACCCGCAAGAGCTTGCGCATCTTCATGTGTCGGAACTCCCCTGGGGGATCTGGGGCCCCCGCGCGCTGACCTATTTCTTGCGGCAAAACAATGAGTTTGACCGCGCGTTCCCGCCCCACGTCCTCTACCCCGTCGCGTTCGACCAATCGAAACTCTACTTCCGCCCGGCGGAACGAGTCTGGTCGAAGATACACCCCGATACAGTGTCGATCCATTTTTATGGCCGCCGCGTGCGCAAACGCTTACTGGGCGCGTTTGACGGTGCGCCGCCACCCGGCTCGATATTGGAAGAGCTTGCGCGCAAACACGGCCTGCTCTGAGACCGCCCCTTTAACTGCCCCGATGCCTGCTCTAAAGAGCAGCGGAGGCAAATCTGGGGATGAGCATGCAGGAACCGGCAATCACACCTGACCTGATCGAGGCGCATGGGCTAAAGCCCGACGAATACGACCGCATCCTCGACATTATCGGGCGGGAGCCGACCTTTACCGAGCTTGGCATCTTTTCCGCCATGTGGAACGAGCACTGTTCCTACAAATCCTCCAAGAAGTGGCTCCGCACGCTTCCCACCGAAGGCCCGCAGGTCATCTGTGGCCCAGGTGAAAACGCCGGGATCGTCGATATCGGCGATGGTCAGGCGGTGGTTTTCAAAATGGAGAGCCACAACCACCCCAGCTACATCGAACCTTATCAGGGTGCCGCGACCGGCGTTGGGGGCATCCTTCGTGATGTGTTCACAATGGGTGCCCGCCCCATCGCCGCGATGAATGCGCTCAGCTTTGGGGAACCGGAACACCCCAAAACCAAGCGTCTTGTTGCGGGCGTCGTCGAAGGCATCGGCGGCTATGGCAACTGTTTCGGCGTGCCGACGGTGGGCGGAGAAAGCCGCTTTCACCCCGCCTATAATGGCAACTGCCTTGTAAACGCCTTCGCCGCTGGCCTGATCGACAGTGACAAAATCTTCTACTCAGCCGCTTCCGGCATCGGCATGCCGGTCGTCTATCTGGGCGCAAAGACGGGGCGCGACGGTGTCGGTGGGTGCGACGATGGCCTCGGCCGAGTTTGACGACACGATTGAAGAGAAACGCCCGACTGTACAGGTCGGCGACCCCTTCACCGAAAAGCGCCTGTTAGAGGCCTGTCTCGAACTCATGGCAACGGGTGCCGTGATCTCAATCCAGGACATGGGCGCGGCTGGCCTGACCTGTTCGGCGGTTGAGATGGGCGACAAAGGCAGCCTTGGCGTCCGCCTCGACCTCGACCGTGTGCCAGTGCGCGAGGAAAACATGACCGCGTATGAGATGATGCTGTCCGAAAGCCAGGAACGCATGCTGATGGTCCTGCGCCCCGAGAAAGAGGACGAGGCCAAAGCCGTCTTCGACAAATGGGACCTCGATTTCGCCATCGTGGGCGAGACCATCGCCGAAGATCGCTTTCTCATCATCCACGGGAATGAGACCAAGGCCGACCTGCCGCTCAAGGCGCTGTCGGGCAACGCGCCCGAATATGACCGCCCTTGGGTTGCGTCCGAACCAGCTGAAGCGTTTGACGAAACGATCGAGATTGACCCGATCGAAGGCCTGCGCGCGCTCATCGGCTCGCCCAACCATGCCAGCAAAGCGTGGATCTACGAACAATATGACAGTCAAGTCATGGCGGATACGATCCGTGGTCCGGGTCTGGGCGCCGGGATCGTGCGCGTTCACGGCACCGACAAACGGCTGGCCTTCACGTCTGACGTGACGCCGCGCTACGTCCGCGCCAATCCGACCGAAGGCGGCAAGCAGGCCGTGGCCGAGGCGTATCGCAACCTCGTCTCCGTCGGTGCACGCCCCCTCGCCTCCACCGACAACCTGAACTTCGGCAATCCTGAAAAGCCCGAGATCATGGGCCAGTTTGTCGGCGCGATCAAAGGCATTGGTGAGGCCTGCGCGGCGCTCGACATGCCCATCGTGTCGGGCAATGTGAGCCTTTACAACGAGACGGACGGTCAGGCGATCCTGCCCACCCCGACCATTGGCGCCGTCGGGTTGATCGCAGCAGACGAAGACACGATCGGCGGTGTGGCCGAAGAAGGTCTGCTCGCCGTCCTTATCGGGGCACCCGGGTCACATCTGGGACAATCTGCGCTTTTGGCCGAAGCCTTGGGGCGCGAGAAAGGTGACGCGCCTGCGGTTGATCTCGACGCTGAACTGGCCGCCGGCGAACTGGTTCTTGCCAATCGTGACTGCGTGACCGCGCTCACGGATCTTTCCGATGGTGGGCTTGCGCTCGCCGCGTTTGAGATGGCGGTCGCGGGCGGCATCGGTGTCACGCTCGACACTTCTGACACGGCAGAACTTTTTGGCGAGGATCAGGCGCGTTATCTCGCCGCCTGCACCTTTGATCAGGCCGAGGCGCTGATGATCGCAGGTGGGCAGGCGGGCGTGCCCGTATCGATGGTTGGCCGCTTCGGCGGCGACGCCGTCACCTTCGGCGACAGCACGACACCGCTGACCTATCTCGACGAGCTTTATCGCACAGCCTTCGAAAACGCCGTCGGCTGACCTTGTCGCGGGGGCGACAGGGTTTTACATTTCCCTTAAAGCGACTGCTGCCAAAGGAGCCATTCATGCCGATGCAGGCCACCGAAATCGAAGCGCTGCTGCGCGAAACCTTCCCCGACGCCACGATTGAGGTCGGCGGACATGACGGTGTGCATATGTCAGCGATGGTGGTCGATGAGAGCTTTCGCGGTCTCAACCGGGTGCAACAACAGCGCGCCGTCTATGCCGCCCTCAAGGGCAAGATGGACGGCAGCAATGGCGAATTGCACGCGCTTGCCCTGACGACGCGGGCCCCGTGAGCCTCTGGTCTGAAATAAAGCGCCTGTTCACGCGGGAGCCGCGCAAGCCGCTGGCCGCGCGTCGCCCCTCGCGGGAGGAACTTGGTCAGATCAAGGAAGACGTGCCCTTGGGCATGGAGGCCATCGATATTGACTATGTCGAACAGATGGCCCGCCGAAATGATGCGCTCGAACGCGCCAACGGCGTCCATGCGGGCAAGAATGTCGGAATGCTGCGGCGGGCCGCGACCTTTGTCGCGCCCATGCCAGAAGATGAAACCTATGCCGCGCGGTACCACCGCGCCTTTCACAAAGAAACGGATACGAAATGAGCGATACAAACACCCGCATCTCCGAGACCATCGGCGCCAATGACGTGGTGCTGTTCATGAAGGGCACGAAAACGATGCCACAATGCGGCTTCTCCAGCCGCGTGGCAGGTGTGCTGAACTACATGGGCGTCGACTATGCCGATGTGAATGTGCTGGCGGACGAAGACATCCGCCAAGGCATCAAGGAATTCTCGGATTGGCCCACCATCCCGCAGCTGTACGTCAAAGGCGAATTCGTGGGCGGTTGCGACATCATCACCGAGATGACGCTCTCGGGCGAGTTGGACACGATGTTCGACCAGCAAGGCGTGGCCTATGACAAGGACGCCGCCGACAAGATCCGCGAAGCCAACGGATAACCGACGCCGCGCGGGACGGCGCGCGGCGGGTTTTTGAGTATTTGGAAAACAAAGAAATGCGCTTCTTTGTTTGATAAATACTCTGGGGCGCGGGGCAAAGCCCCGCATAAAATCCCTCAGGCAAAGAGATCGGTCGAGAGATACTTCAGACCGGAATCGCAGATGATGACGGCAACGGTGCCGTTGCGATGCGGGCCGCGCAGCAGGTCTAGGGCTCCGGCGACGTTCGTGCACTGAATTGGGCGACCCACACACCACCCCCGTGGAAGCTAATGAATTTGAGAAATCTAACGTTGAACCTGATTAGGCCGCGCTTGGTGGCTGACCCATCAGAACGGTCGCGCACCATTAGGAGCGCAAATCACCACCTGTACCAATACGGCACTCACGCTCGATGATGCTCATTTCTTACGTCTTATTTTTCTATACTCACTCGCAAACGCAAAAGGGAGAACCACCCAGAAAAAAAGACTTGGATAGAAAAACCGGTAATCTGAGAAACCTTCAAAATCGAAGACTATAGCGAGGGTTCCTCCGATCCAACAAAGTACTCCGATCCTGAGGCCAATTAATATCCTCTTCCTTTCCTTTTCGTCTTCCCACTGTGTCAAAGGGTTCTCCCCAGCAGTTGTGAGTTATGGGTGGAAACGCATATAGCCGGGCTCCAGCGCACGACCGACGAAACCGCAACACAGAGGGGAGCGTCGAGAACCGACGCCCCAACGCCCTCCACGTTAGCTTGCGGCTTTCTCTTCAACGCGCGCAGCCAGTGCCTCGGCCTCGCTTGCCAGCGCCTCAAGCGCGGGGGTCAGGTCCTCGACCGGATCAGGAACGGCAACCGGGCCCGGCGCAGGCGCAGCTTCTGACGTGGGCGCGTTCTGAAGCGCTTCGATCCACGCCTCCTGCCCCGCGATCTTGTCCTGCAACTGTTTGTTCTGGTCTTCGACACCCGCTGTCTTGTCGGCCAGCATCAGCCCCGCCATCAACAGCATCCGCGCCTCGGGCATGCGCCCGATCTGGTCTTGCAAAACGCTTGCCTCGGCATCCAGCATCTTGGCGGCGGATTGGAGGAAATGTTCTTCGCCTTCCTGACAGGCCACGTCAAAGTCGCGACCCCCGATCGAAATCCGAACTTCAGGCACGTTCCGCCTCCTCTACAAATGGGGTGATCGCGGTGACCAGCTCGTCAATCTCCGCGCGATCTGCCGTTTGCAGCGCGCGCAGGTTCTCGATCTCAGTTTCAAGCGACGCGTTCACCAGCGCGGGATCGGACAGCCCGTTGGCCGCGGCCTGGCGCAGTTCCCGGTTGGCTTTGCGCAGCTTGCCGTTCATCTGCCGCACCGTCTTTACGGCTTCATCGCGGGCACCCAGCGCCTCTTTCAGCGCCGAAATCTCGGCCTGCAGCGCATTAACCAGCGCATTCTGCTTTTCCTGAATGGCAAGAACCCGCTGCTCAAGCTGCGCATTGGCCGCGCGTTCGGCTTCCAGCGCGCCGCTCAGATCCTCGGACGGGGCCGCTGCACTCAGGCCGCTGGCGGCCGCATCAATCCGGGCAAACGCGGCCCTCACACGTGCCTGAAGGTCTTCGGCTTGGCTCATGGGGTGCACCGCCTTTGCTCTGTCGCCTCGCCCGGATCAACGCCCGGTCGAATCATAATTCCTGTTGAAGCCTAGTTTTAACGCTACCAACGGGCAAATCACCCCCCAAATCGCACCGTCTGTGGCTTGCGCTCGGAACTGGCGCTGATATCAGTCGCGCCAAAGATCGCTTGCAGGGACGAAGGACGGCGCTCATGGACATCGCAACGCTCAAAGACCTCCACCCCGATCACTGGTCCAAGGCCGCCGCCATTCGCGCGCTGTCCATGGACGCGGTCGAGGCCGCGAACTCGGGCCACCCCGGCATGCCCATGGGCATGGCCGATGTGGCGACGGTGCTGTTTGAAAAGCACCTCAAGTTCGATGCCTCTGCGCCCGATTGGTATGACCGCGACCGGTTTATCCTGTCAGCAGGTCATGGGTCGATGTTGCTTTATTCGCTTCTGCACCTGACCGGCTACGCAGACATGACGCTCGATCAGATCAAGAACTTCCGGCAATGGGGCGCGATCACCGCAGGTCACCCCGAATATGGCCACGCTATGGGTATCGAGACGACGACCGGCCCACTGGGTCAGGGCATCGCCAACGCCGTGGGCTTTGCCATAGCCGAAGAGTCGCTGCGCGCACGCTATGGTCGCAAGGTTTTCGACCACCATACTTACGTCATCGCCGGCGACGGCTGCCTGATGGAGGGCATCAGCCACGAGGCCATCGGTCTTGCCGGTATGCAGCAGTTGGGCAAACTGATCGTACTTTGGGACGACAACAACATCACAATCGATGGTGAAGTGTCCAAGGCCGACATCACTGACCAGCAGATGCGCTTTAAGGCGGCAGGTTGGAAAGTCCTGACCTGCAATGGCCATGACCCCGAAGACATCGACCGCGCGATCACCAAGGCCAAAACGCAGAAGCGTCCGACCATGATTGCCTGTAAGACGATCATCGGCTACGGCGCACCGACCCGCGCTGGCACGGCCAAGGCGCACGGCTCACCGCTGGGTGCCGACGAAATGGCGGGCACCCGCGCCGCCTATGGCTGGGACCACGCACCGTTCGAAATCCCCGGTGAGATCAAGTCGGCTTGGGAAGGCATCGGTCAACGCGGCAGCAGCGACCGCGCCGAATGGGAAGCCCGCTTTGCGGGCCTCAGCGCCAACCGTCAGGCCGAGATCACGCGCGTCATGGAAGGCGGCGTCCCGAAAAAGCTGACCAGCACGATCCGCGCGTTCAAAAAACAGGTGTCCGAAGACGCCCCCAAGGTCGCGACGCGCAAAGCCTCCGAAATGGTGCTGGCCGCTGTGAACCCGGTTGTCCCGGAAACGATCGGCGGCTCGGCTGACCTGACCGGATCGAACAACACGCTGACGCCTGATCTGGGCATCTTCTCGCCTGAGGATCGCAAGGGGCGCTACGTCCATTACGGCATCCGTGAACACGGTATGGCGGCGGCGATGAACGGTCTGTGGCTCCATGGTGGGGTCAAACCCTATGGTGGCACGTTCATGTGCTTCACCGATTACGCACGTGGCGCGATGCGCCTGTCGGCGCTGATGGGTGTGCCCGTCACCTATGTCATGACCCACGACTCCATTGGTCTGGGCGAAGACGGACCGACCCACCAGCCCGTCGAACATCTGGCTATCAGCCGCGCAACACCGAACACACGTGTGTTCCGTCCTTGTGATGTGGTTGAAACGGCCGAAGCCTGGGAACTGGCGCTGAGTTCAGAGAAAACACCATCGGTTCTGGCACTGACCCGTCAGGGCCTGCCGACGCTGCGTACCGATCACAAAATGCGGAACCTCAGCGCTCAGGGCGCTTACGTTCTGGCCGAGGCCGAGGGCAAGCGTCAGGTCATCCTGATGGCCACTGGGTCCGAGGTCGAAATCGCCATGGCCGCGCGTGAGGCGCTTCAGGCCGAAGGGATCGGCACGCGCGTCGTGTCCATGCCGTGCATGGAGCTATTTGCCGAACAAGACGAAGCGTATCGCCGCAAAATCCTGCCCTCTGGCCCGGTCCGCATCGCGGTCGAGGCTGGCGTGCGTCAGGGTTGGGACCAGTGGCTTTTGGGTGAGCGTGGGCGCGAAGCCAAAGCCGCCTTTGTCGGTATGACCGGATTTGGCGCCTCTGCCCCGGCAGGCACGCTCTATGAAAAGTTCGGAATTACCGCCGGCGCGATCGTCGAGGCTGCCAAAGAGCGTCTGTAACTGGCATGACAAACCGGGTCGCGATATGGCTTGGACTTGCTATTGTTACCGCTATCGGTCTTAACTTCGCGCTAGATTGGCAGGCCCACATTTTTCTGGGCCGCCAGCTCTTGAGGTTGATCGATGTCATCGCGTTCTGGCGATAGACCGATACGAAACTGACATTCGCGTGGGGTAGACCGCGCGCACGGGAATTCACACGAGGGGGCGCACCCTGCCCCCAATGGCTTGAAGGAAGGAACACCAGCCATGGCAGTCAAAGTCGCCATCAACGGATTTGGCCGGATTGGGCGCAACGTTCTGCGCGCGATCATTGAATCGGGACGCACAGATGTCGAAGTCGTCGCCATCAACGACCTCGGCCCGGTTGAGACCAATGCTCACCTTTTGCGCTACGACAGTGTCCACGGCCGCTTCCCCGCCACGGTCACGACCACCGACAGCACAATTGACGTTGGTCGCGGCCCCATCCGCGTCACTGCCATCCGGAACCCTGCCGACTTGCCTTGGGGCGATGTCGATATCGTCATGGAATGCACCGGCATCTTTACCTCGAAAGAAGCGTGCCAGGCGCATCTCGACAACGGCTCCAAGCGCGTGCTGATCTCCGCCCCCGGAAAGGATGCAGACCAGACAATCGTCTATGGCGTGAACCATGACGTCCTCAGCGCGGCGGATACGGTTGTGTCGAATGCATCCTGTACGACGAATTGCCTCGCCCCGGCGGCAAAAGTCATCAATGACGCCATCGGCATCACGCGTGGCTTCATGACGACGATCCACAGCTATACCGGCGACCAGCCGACGCTCGACACGATGCACAAGGATCTCTACCGCGCTCGTGCGGCGGCGATGAACATGATCCCAACCTCAACCGGCGCGGCCAAGGCCGTGGGCCTCGTGCTGCCTGAATTGGCAGGAAAGCTCGACGGTGTCGCAATCCGCGTGCCAACGCCGAACGTCTCGGTCGTGGACCTGACTTTTGAAGCCGCCCGCGACACGACGCCTGAAGAGATCAACGACGCGATCCGCGCCGCTGCAAACGGCCCGCTCAAGGGCATTCTCGGCTACACGGATGAAAAGCTGGTCTCGATGGACTTCAACCACGACCCGCATTCGTCGATCTTCCACACGGATCAGACGAAGGTCATGGAAGGCACCATGTGCCGTATCCTCACCTGGTACGACAACGAGTGGGGCTTCTCCAACCGGATGAGCGACACCGCGGTTGAGATGGCCAAGCACATCTGATGCAAAATACCGGCGGTGCGAAACCACCTCGCGCCGCCGACCAAACTCCGACGTTATGCCGACGTAACGCCGACGCGCGGAAACACGCCCTTTACCCTAATTTGGCGTGCAGCGCGTCGCGGACGGCGGGGGTCACGAATTTCGAGACATCCCCCCCCAAACGCGCAATCTCTTTGACCAGTTTTGATGCGATTGCCTGATGTTCTGCTTCGGCCATGAGGAACACAGTCTCGATCGAGCTGTCCAAACGGCGGTTCATGCCAACCATCTGAAATTCATACTCAAAATCGGCCACCGCGCGCAAGCCGCGGATGATCATGCTCGCGCCCACATCATTGGCGCAGTCGATCAGGAGGTTTTCAAATGGGTGCGCCACAATCTCGACCCCGGTCTGCTCCGCAATGGTGGCGCATTCCGCCTCGATCATCGCGACGCGTTCTTCCAGTGAAAAAAGCGGCCCCTTATCGCGATTGATCGCAACGCCAATCACCAACCGGTCCACCAACACCGTCGCCCTTCGGATGATATCGATATGTCCCAGCGTGACCGGGTCAAACGTGCCTGGGTAAAGTCCGATGCGCATGGCGTCCCTCGCCTTAGTCTTCGCGAGACCGTCACATAAATTCTGCCGTTAAATCAAGGGCTCAGTGGCCCATGATCATGCCTTCCAACGCGTCCTTTTCCATCGCAAGTTCATTCAGGCGGAACTTGACGACATCGCCCAGCGTGATCAGGCCAACCAGGTTCCCGTCCACAACGACGGGCATGTGGCGGAACCGGCCCTCGGTCATTTTCTGGAGCACATCATCCACTCGCTCACTGCGATCGCAGGTGACAAGCTTGGAAGTCATCATTTCTTCCACCGCATCGTCAAGGCAACTGCCGCCGCGACGACCGATCTCGCGCACGATATCGCGCTCTGACAGAATACCCATTGCGTGGCTGCCGTCCTCTGACACGACCACTGTACCGATGCGTTTTTCCGACAGCATGATTGCAGCCTCGGACACCTTTTTGCCGGGCTGGATCGTTACAACGTCATCATTTCCCTTGGACCTCAAAATCTTGGCGACGGTCATCCTGTCCTCCTTCAGTTGACCTTGCTGATGGTCTCAGGGTCGTCGGTAACGGCTTCGTGAGTCAAGCCTGCCCCTCGAGCCGGGCAATTTCGCGCCTCATTGCAGTGGTCAACATCTCGGAAAAACGTGTCAGCCGTTCGACCCGTCGGTCGTCTGCGTGGCGCACCAGCCAAAAGGTGCGCGTGAGGGAGATGCGCTCGGGCAAAACGCGCCGAAGTTCCGGTGCGAAAGGTAAGGCAAAGTCGTGGACCACCCCAATCCCCGCGCCCTGCCGCAACCACTGAAGCTGCACCGCGACCGAGTTCGATCCAAAACCCGCCGCATCCAACCCGGCTTGGGACAGATAGTCCAACTCACGGTCAAAGATCATGTCGGGAATATAGCCGACACTGCGGTGCCCGCTCAGGTCGGCTTCGCTTCTGATTGCAGTGTTGCGCTCAAGGTAAGACGCCGAAGCCGCCAGATGCAGCGCGTAATCTGATATTTTTTGCGCAAGAAGGCGCCCTGCGGTCGGGCGAGAGACCGAAATAACGACATCTGCCTCACGCCGCGACAAGTTGATTGGGCGCGGTGCCGCGATAATCTGAATGTCGAGGCCCGGATGCGCCTGCATCATCTCAACGGTGACTTGCGGAAGGACGAAATTCGCACAGCCATCTGGCGCTGCAATACGCACTTGCCCGGTCATCCCCTGCCCGGGTGCGCCGAGCGCACCTTCGAGATCATCAACCGCGCCCTCCACACGCTCTGCCCGCGCAATCAGCGCCTGCCCTGCATCGGTCAGCGTGTAACCCTGCGGCGACTTCACAAAAAGCCGCTCGGACATCGCCGCTTCGATCCGCGCTATGCGCCGCCCGACCGTCGCCGGATCCACGCGCAACGTCCGCCCGGCCGACGTCAGGCTACCGCTGCGCGCGACGGCAAGGAACACTTTCAGATCGTCCCAGTTCATGGTGATGTCCTGCATTTTTGCAAAATAGCTTTGGGTATCTGCCCCTTTATCCAGCGATCTTGCAAGAGTACTGTATCGCCAACGTATTCAGGGAGGCTTCCATGCAAGACTTGTCGCATTTTATCGACGGCGCACTCACGCCCGGGTCCTCAGGCCGGTTCGCCGACGTATTTAACCCCGCCACTGGTGAAGTTCAGGCGCGCGTACCGCTCGCATCAAAGGACGAGCTTGACGACGCCGTGGCCCGCGCCGCGGCCGCGCAACCCGCCTGGGGCGCCACCAACCCGCAACGCCGCGCACGCGTGCTCATGGAGTTCGTGCGCCTGCTGCACCGGGACATGGACAAGCTGGCCGAGGCACTGAGCCGCGAGCACGGCAAAACGATCCCGGACGCCAAAGGAGATGTGCAGCGCGGGCTGGAAGTGGCCGAGTTCTGCATCGGTGCGCCGCATCTGCTGAAAGGCGAGTATACCGACAGCGCAGGCCCCGGCATCGACATGTATTCCATGCGTCAGCCGCTGGGTGTCGTTGCTGGCATCACGCCCTTCAACTTTCCGGCTATGATCCCGATGTGGAAATTCGCGCCCGCAATCGCTTGCGGAAACGCCTTTATCCTCAAACCATCCGAGCGTGATCCGTCCGTCCCGCTCATGCTTGCTGCATTGATGAAAGAGGCCGGCCTTCCCGACGGCATCCTTCAGGTCGTCAACGGAGACAAAGAGGCTGTCGACGCCATCCTCGACAATCCGACAATCGCCGCTGTGGGCTTTGTGGGGTCCACGCCGATTGCCGAGTATATTTACTCCCGCGGCTGCGCGAACGGCAAACGCGTGCAGTGCTTTGGCGGGGCAAAGAACCACATGATCGTCATGCCAGACGCCGACATGGATCAGGCCGCCGACGCGTTGGTAGGCGCGGGTTACGGCGCCGCAGGCGAACGCTGCATGGCGATTTCGGTCGCGGTGCCGGTGGGTGAAGAAACCGCCGACCGTCTGATTGAAAAGCTCATTCCACGGATTGAAAAGCTGAAAGTTGGCCCCTATACGGCTGGCGATGACGTGGATTACGGCCCGCTTGTCACGGGTGCCGCCAAAGAGCGTGTGCTGAGCCTTGTGAACTCGGGAATTGAACAAGGCGCGGACCTCGTCGTCGATGGGCGCGACTTCTCCTTGCAAGGCTACGAGGATGGCTTTTTCGTTGGCCCGCACCTCTTCGACCGCGTCACCCGCGACATGGACATCTACAAGCAAGAGATCTTTGGCCCCGTCCTGTCGACCGTTCGCACCCAGAGCTATGAAGAAGCGTTGGCGCATGCGATGGACCACGAATACGGCAACGGCACCGCGATCTTTACGCGCGACGGCGACACCGCCCGCGATTTTGCCAATCGGATCAACATCGGCATGGTGGGCGTGAACGTCCCGATCCCCGTGCCGCTTGCCTATCATACGTTTGGAGGTTGGAAAAAATCGGGCTTTGGCGACCTGAACCAGCACGGGCCCGACTCCTTCCGTTTT
>Ga0064014_10181_pt1 | contig 21194 bp, 12 predicted proteins | sample CrowatWCoCulture_2_FD_61584 | JGI IMG/M metagenome (GOLD analysis project Ga0064014, IMG submission 61584) | Marine cyanobacteria communities from the University of California, Santa Cruz, USA, analyzing cyanobacterial DNA methylation -... | ecosystem: Host-associated > Microbial > Bacteria >...
GGAGTCGGTCAGCCGAGCCCAAAATGTGAACCACCAACGTGGTATCAAAGCCGCCATCACGCAATGCCGTCAATTTCTGACGGCGATTCACCAGCAAGCGGACGTGGAGCAAGCGAGGTACCGCTATCTGGCGCAGCGAATCTGTGACCACTTCTGGTCCCACAACATGGCTCATCGTACCGACAAGACACCCGGCTATCCCGGCCACTACGGTTGCCGCGTCCGACTCCGGAAAAGAAAGCTGGAGTTGTCCTGGTACTACAATCGCTTTGTACCGAAGAAGGGTGGTGAGGGCCGCTCGGTGTTCAGTGAATACATCCGCAAAGAAGGCCGGTTCCGCTACCACAAACCGGCCTTCACGCGGGCACAGGATTGGGAGAAACCGCTCATCATAGAGACTGAGACCGGTTTTGAGATGTTGCGAAGGCTCAATGCCAACCAGGCGGAGCTTTGTCGAATCGTGCGGAAAAGCGAGCGCCTTCTGAAAGATCTGGAGGAGCACCTCGGTGGACTGAAGGAGGCTACCAGCGGGAGGTCAAGCCCCTTCAATGAGGAGGGATGAGGGCTGTTGGCGGTAAAAGTCTTGCAGCTCACATCGCAGGTCTTAATTGTGTGGGGCTATTGATGGGATCGCCCAGATTTCACATGGCTATATGTGCCGTTCTTTGCTGGTCTATCCGGGTCAAATCGGTTGAATGCAGCGTGGTACCTCTATATATTGGTCAGTCAATGTAGTGTAGGGCTGTTCCGCCCATGAGACCGTGCCGCCTCAAATCAGGCGGCAACACCATCGCCCATAGGAAGCGAAAACATGGCCGAGATGGAAGATCGCTGGTTATCCGTAGACGAAATTGGCAAGCACCTCGGTGTCAGCAATGACACCGTGTACCGCTGGATCGACAAGCATGCAATGCCCGCCCACCGTATGGGGCGATTTTGGAAGTTCAAAAAAGTCGAAGTGGATGAGTGGGTCAAGGGCGGTGGAGCCGCTGAGACGAGCAAGGGTGAGCGTTCCGAATGACCCGAGGCAGGTATCGCATCTCCTTCACGTCCGGCAGCCTGTATCACCGCGAATCGGTGAAGCTGGCCGAGCTGTACCTGTCGCTCCGTGACTGGGATGAGGTGCGTGCTCAAGCGCTGCATGACAACCTGCTACAGGCCAGAACGGAAAGCACGGCAAAGCGCACCTGTAGAGAGGCGATTGCACGCCTGAAGACGTTGGGCGAAAGTGAACTGACTTTCCTGGCCGAGGCAAACCATCAGGACCAGGCACATCTCCTGTGGGTTTCCGTGTGTCGCCTTTACCGCTTTATCGCGGACTTTGCGGTGGAAGTGCTACACGAACGGTTTGTCGCGATGAAGCTGGATCTCAGTTTTGAGGATTTTGATGCCTTCTATAACCGTAAATCGGAATGGCATGACGAACTGGATAATGCCAGCGCCTCAACGCGCGATAAATTGCGACAGGTCCTGTTCAGAATGCTGCGGGAGGCAGGGTTGTTAGCTAAGGACAAAACCATAAACGCAATACTGCTAAGCCCCAGGCTGGTTGAGTTGCTGCGTCAGAACAATCCTGACGAGTTTTTTTACTTCCCAGTCTATGAATCCGATATCAGGGGGATGTCAGCTTGAGTAAGGACATTGCCAAAATGCCGATGCAGGAGCGACTACAGCACCTGTTCAGCGTCGTTTCCGGCCAGCGATTCCTGAACAAACAGGGACTGGGTAATGAAGTGCCTTTCTTCATCTGCCCCTACTGGCCCGAAGAAGCGGTCGAAATGGAACGTCTTCAGCGGCAGTTGGTTAACCGGCTGGAGCAGGCGGGCATCCGGATCCTGAGTATCAATCTGTACGACCTGGCCGTCGATATTTTGAAAGAAAGAGACATCTGGGAACAGGTGTTGGAACTCGAGCCCACGGTCTCAAAGGATCAGCTGAAAGAACTGCTACAGGGAGTGCTGGACCCGGAAGCCCATTTGGTGCCCGCTATTGCGTCAAAACTTCAGGCCGTTGAGTTTGACGTGCTGTTTCTCTCAGGGGTGGGCGAGGTCTTCCCCTACATACGCTCCCATAACGTGCTCAACAACTTGCAGAGCACCGCCAAAGACCAGCCAACGGTGATGTTTTTCCCGGGCTCCTATACCCACTCGCTGGAAACCGGTGCATCGCTGGATCTGTTCGGCAGGCTGCATGACGACAAGTACTACCGTGCGTTCAACATCTTTCATTACGAAGCCTGAGCGGACGATACGATTCGAGGCGTAATCATTAAGGGAAAGTACAATGACATTGAAGAATATTTTTCTAAAGCCCGTTGACCGCCCCATTGAAGGTGTTATCAAAGCCGACGATGAAGCCAGTCTTCGCCTCGAAATTGAAGAATACGTACTGACCAACGAAGTCGAGAAACGCCTCGAAGAGTTCCTGGACGCCTACAATAACTACGAAGGGGCGAACGGGGTCTGGGTATCCGGCTTCTTCGGCTCAGGTAAGTCGCACCTCCTCAAGATGCTGGCCCTTCTGCTTGAAAACCGGGAGATGGACGGTGCTACGACACTGGATCTGTTCCTTCCCAAGTGCAGTGAGAATGAAATTCTCCGGGGCGACCTGAAGCGAGCTGTCTCAATTCCGGCGAAGAGCATTCTGTTCAACATCGACCAGAAAGCCGATGTCATCAGCAAAACCCAGATCGATGCGCTTCTGGCCGTGTTCGTTAAAGTCTTCGACGAAATGTGCGGCTACTACGGCAAACAAGGGCACATTGCCCAGTTTGAACGCGATCTGGACGGTCGTGGCCTGTACAAGCAGTTCAAAGCCGAGTACGAGGCCATTGCTGGTCGCTCCTGGCAGAAAGGCCGGGAGCAGGCCCTTCTGGAAGGCGCTAATATCGCCAAAGCCTATGCCGCTGTGACCGGTAGCGACCCGCAGTCGGCAGCGGGCATCCTCGACAAGTACCGCAGCGAATACCGAGTTTCGATAGAGGACTTCGCGGACAATGTGAATGCCTATATCGAGAAGCAGGCAAAAGAAGGAGGCCATAAAGAATTCCGCCTGAACTTCTTTGTGGACGAGGTTGGCCAGTACATTGCCGACAACACCAAGCTGATGACCAACCTGCAAACCATTGCCGAGAGCCTCGCCACCAAATGTCGGGGCCGGGCCTGGATTATCGTCACCGCCCAGGAAGAAATGAAAAACGTGGTGGGCGAAATGGGCAAGCAGCAGGGCCACGATTTCTCGAAAATTCAGGCGCGGTTCAATAACCGTATGAAGCTGTCCAGCGCGGACGTGGCGGAGGTCATCCAGAAGCGCCTTCTGACCAAGACCGAAGAAGGCGTCAATCAGTTGTCGGACGTCTATCACGCGCAGGCAAACAACTTCAAAACCCTGTTTGACTTCGCGGATGGATCGGCCACCTACCGGAACTTCCGAGACAGGGACCACTTCATCCACAGCTACCCCTTCGTCCCCTACCAGTTCGCGCTGTTTCAATCGGCGATTCAAAACCTGTCGCAGCACAACGCCTTCGAGGGTAAACACAGTTCTGTCGGTGAGCGCTCCATGCTGGGGGTTTTCCAGCAGGTGGCCATCCACATCGGCAACCATCAGGTGGGCCAACTGGCCACCTTTGACCTGATGTTTGAAGGCATCCGCTCCGCACTGAAATCACAAATACAGCGGGCGATTATTCAGGCCGAGAACCATCTCGATAATGCCTTCGCCATTCGGTTGCTGAAAGCCCTGTTCCTGGTCAAATATGTCAAGGAATTCAAGCCCACGGTGCGCAACCTATGCGTGCTGATGCTGGATGCCTTCGATCAGGACTTGCCGGCACTTCGCACTAAGGTCGAGGAAGCCCTGAGCCTTCTGGAGCAACAGACCTACATACAGCGCAACGGGGACCAGTACGAGTACCTGACGGACGAGGAAAAGGACGTCGAGCAGGAGATCAAAAACACAGAGGTTGAGTCATCGGACGTTGCGGACGAGCTGGAAAAGATCGTTTTCGATTTTGTCATCAAGCAGCGCAAGATCCGCTATGACGCCGGCTCTTCCCAGAATCAGGGGCAGGACTACTCCTATTCGCGCAAACTGGATGATCGTCTGCATGGGCGTGAATACGAGCTCTCGATCAATGTCATCAGCCCGTTCCACGAGCATACTGACAACGAGCAGATGCTACGCACAGCCTCGACCTACAAGGCGGACGAGTTGTTCGTGCTCATGCCGTCGGACGAGCGCCTGGTGCGCGATCTGCTCATGTTCAAGCGCACCGAGAAGTATATAAAGCAGAATATTTCCGTTACCCAGCAGGAAGCCGTTAAGCGAATCCTGAATGACAAGGGCTTCCAGAACCGTGAACGCGAGGCCAGGCTCCGGCAGCAGGTCCAGACCCTCATTGGCAAGTCCAAGTTGCTCATTGGCGGCGCCGATGTGGAAGTGGCGAATGAGGACCCCCAGACCCGCATTATTCGAGGCTTCCATGAGCTGATTTCACGGGCTTACCCCAACCTCCGCATGTTGCGCGGCGTTTCCTACACGGAAAACGACATCAGCAATTGCCTCAACCGTACAGACGATGGCCTTTTCGGTAACGACGCCACGGCCCTGGCGGAATCCGAGCAGGAGGTGCTGGCGTTCATTCAGAGCAACAACCGGGGCGGTGTCCGCACCACCTTGAAGAGCCTGCTGGAAAAGTTCGAACGCAAACCCTACGGCTGGTATTACGCCGCGATTCTCTGCACCCTGGCCAACCTGTGCGCCCGTGGCAAGGTGGAGGTTCGTCTCGACGGGAATATCCTGGAGGACAGCGAGCTGGAGCGCGCCCTGCGTAACACTCACGGCCACGGCAACGTGGTGCTGGAACCACAGATTGAGTTCACCGCCTCTCAGGTCCGAGCGCTCAAGTCGTTCTACGAGGACTTCTTCGACAGCCCGCCTCGCAGCAGCGAAGCCAAGGCCCTGGGTAAAGAGGCCGGCGAAGCCTTCCAGGAAATGTACCACGACCTGGATAGGCGGATAGCGCAGGTCGATCAGTACCCGTTTCTCAATGCCTTGAAACCTGCCGTGGTGACGCTGAAAGAAGTGGCCGGAAAGCCCTACACCTGGCACCTGACGGAATTGGGCAAGCAGGAAGACCAGCTGCTGGACCTGAAAGAGGATGTCATCGACCCCATCCGCAAGTTTATGGGCGGTTCACAAAAAGACATCTATAACCAGGCTCGGTCCTTCCTGCAGAGCCAGGAGCCCAACTTCATCTATGTGTCCGGGGACGAGATCGAGCAGATCCGCACCATCCTGAACGACCCCAACTGCTACAAAGGGAATCGCATTCAGCAACTCAAGGGCCAACTGGATAGCCTGCAGGAGCGCATCGACGAGAAAGTGCGGCAAACCCGAGCTCAGGCAGAAACCTCCCTGAAGACCATGCAGGAGCGCATGCAAAGCATGGACGAATATCAGTCCCTGCCGGAGCCGCGCCAGGGTGAGCTCAACAAACCGTTCCGGGATCTGGTCGATTACATCGCACAGGAGCGCCTGATTGCCGTGATCAAGGACCGGACCCGGTACTTTGAAGAAGAGGGCTACCAGAAGCTGCTGGGCAAAATGGTGGCGCTGGCCAATCAGAAATCAGCACCGGCAGACGACCCCGATCAGCCCCCAGGTGGCCAGAGTGAAGACCAGAATGACGGGGGGCCTCACGAGGTCAAGGAATCGCCCGCCGACTACGTTCACACCCGCAACCTCCGTGTCGCGTTCGACAAGGCCTGGTTGGCCAACGAGGGTGACGTGGACCGGTACCTGAATGCCTTGCGCGAGGCCCTGCTGGCTGAAGTCCAGCAAGGCCGCAAGGTTCAGATCTAAGCATGCCGAACCGTCTAACCGGTCGATGTTGGGGATAGCCATGCACGAAGCCGAACAGGAAATCCAGGCACTCATTCACGGCGGCGAGAGCCTCGCCGTCGAGTTCAAGAGCGACGTCAAAAGCCTGCCGGACCGGGATCTGGTGGCCGCGGTGGTGGCCCTGGCCAACACCGAGGGCGGCGACCTGTTCTTGGGTGTTGAAGACGATGGCACCTCGACCGGGCTGCATGCCAATCACCGCAACCTCGCCGGCCTGCCCGCGCTGATTGCCAACAAGACCATTCCCTCGCTGGCTGTGCGCGTTGAGGCCCTTGAGCTGGAAGGGCAACCTATTGCCAGAATCCAGGTGCCCAAATCCCGGCAGCTGGTGTCCACCTCGGATGGCCTGCTGCAACGTCGGCGCCTGAGAATGGACGGCACTCCGGAGGCCGTGCCCTTCTACCCCCATGAGTTTGTTCAGCGCCAGTCCAGCCTGGGAGTAACGGACCCCTCGGCCTTGCCGGTGGAAAACCTGGCGGTTGAAGATCTGGACCCGATTCAGCGCATCCGAATCCGCAACGCCATCAAGAAGTACGGCGGCGACCAGAGCCTGATGCCCCTGGCGGACGATGAGCTGGACGGCGCCCTGGGGCTGACCGTGAGCGTGGGAGGCCAGCGTCACCCCACCGTGGCAGGGCTGCTGCTGTTGGGGAACGACATGCAGCTCCGACAACACCTGCCCTCCCACGAGGTAGCCTTCCAGGTGCTGCGCGGTACCGATGTCCTGGTCAATGAGTTCTACCGCAAACCACTGCTGGAGACCTTCGAAGAGGTCGAAGTGCTATTCCGCGCCCGGGTGGAGGAAGAGGAGATTCAGGTCGGGCTGTTTCGCGTGCCCATCCCCAACTTCGACCGCCGGGCCTTCCGGGAAGCCTTTGTGAACGCCCTGGTTCACCGCGACTACAGCGCCCTGGGCGCCGTACACGTCAAACTGGACGACGACGGCCTGAGCATCAGCAATCCCGGTGGTTTTGTCGAGGGCGTAAACCTGGACAACCTGCTGGTGGCCGACCCTCGCTCCCGTAACCCCTTGCTGGCTGACATTATCAAGCGCATCGGCCTTGCCGAACGCACTGGCCGGGGCATCGACCGGATCTTCGAGGGTATGCTCCGCTACGGGCGCACCGCCCCCGACTACTCCATGTCGTCCGCTCACACCGTCTCCGTGCGCATGAGCGCGGCAGACGCGGACGCCGAATTCCTGCGCATGATCGTCGAGCGCGAGGAGCAGACCGGCGCCGCCATGCCCATTGACAGCCTGATTATCCTGTCCCGGCTGCGTAATGAGCGGCGTTTAAGAACGGCGGACCTGGCCAAGTCGGTGCAGAAGCCGGAAACCGTGGTCCGGGGCACCCTGGAGAAACTGGTGGAGGCCGGCATGGTGGAAGCCCACGGCACCGGCAAGGGCCGCACCTACACCTTGGGCGCCAAGGTATATCAAGGGGCGGGGCAAAAGGCCGCCTATGTACGCCAGGCGGGCTTCGATGCCATCCAGCAGGAGCAGATGGTGCTGAACTTCATCGATACCCACGGCAGCATCAAGCGAGCGGATGCCGCCGATCTGTGCCATATCAGCCCTTTCCAGGCCACTCGGCTGCTCAACCGCTTGAAAGACAAGGGCGTGATACGCCCGGTAGGCCAGGGGAAGGGGACCCGATATGAGCGAAGCTGATAAAATACGTGCGGCGCACGAAAAATGCGAGCGGATACGAGCGGTGCGCGTATTTTCGTGCTGTCAGCACCATTGTTTGGAGCCGAGCCCCATAGTGATATTTGAGCGAATTGACTTCCCAACGCTACATAAGGATGACGTATGAACAGAACCGATGCTGAAGCATTGCTGCGTACTGCGGTGGGAAACGCAGCCGCAAGCTTCCGTAGTGGCCAATGGGAAGCCATTGATGCTTTGGTAAATCAGCGCCAAAAGCTACTGGTGGTTCAACGAACCGGGTGGGGCAAAAGCTCTGTCTATTTCATAGCGACCCGAATCATGCGTGATCAGGGCTATGGGCCCACCATCATTGTCTCGCCTTTGCTGGCCTTGATGCGTAATCAGATTGAATCAGCTCGAAGACTGGGTATTCACGCGATCACCATCAACTCTACCAACCGTGATCAAGCGGAAGCGTTGATCCAGCAGGTACATACAAACCAGGTGGATTGTTTGTTGATCTCACCGGAAAAGCTGGCCAACGAGGAGTTTGTTGAGCAAGCGCTCCACCCTATTCTGGATAACGTAGGGTTATTGGTTGTGGATGAAGCGCACTGTATCTCGGACTGGGGGCACGACTTTAGACCGGATTATCGTCGCCTGCTCAATATTTTGCGCCAGATGCCCCCCAACATGCCGGTATTAGGTACAACGGCCACCGCCAATGATCGGGTCATTACAGATGTTGTAGATCAGCTGGGTGATATTGAGGTGCTCCGCGGCCCTTTGGTTCGCGATAACTTGTCCCTTCAAAACATTGTCCTTGCAGATCAGGCAAGTCGTCTCGCCTGGTTGTCAGAAACAATACCGACTCTGCAGGGGGCTGGAATCGTCTATGTGCTTACAAAGCGAGATGCAGAACAGGTAAAAAGCTGGCTGTTGAATCAGGGAATTGATGCCAAGGCCTACTACAGCGGCATTGAGCATTCTGATTTCGAGAACTCCGATCAGTACCGGGAGCATCTGGAAGATCTGCTGCTCAACAATCAGCTGAAGGTGCTTGTAGCCACGACGGCACTGGGCATGGGTTACGACAAACCCGATCTTCACTTTGTTATTCACTACCAAACACCGGGATCAATCGTATCCTATTACCAGCAAGTAGGCCGGGCCGGGCGCGGTATTGACGAGTCTCTCGGCATTCTGCTTTCAGGGGCGGAGGATGAGCGTATTCACAACTTTTTCCGTCGCTCCGCATTTCCGAATCAGCCCCAGATTAACCAGGTGCTTTCCGTTCTCGAAGACAGTGATGGCTTATCTGTACCGAAACTGGAAGAACGCTTGAATATGCGCAAAGGGCAAATCGAAAAAGTCCTTAAATTTCTGAGCGTGGAGAACCCTGCGCCTGTATACAAAGCGGGCAGCCAATGGACAAGAACACCGGTTGCTTACCAGCTAGATCATGACCAAGTCCAGCGGCTCACGAACATGCGAGAGCAGGAGTGGCAAGAAATCCAGGAGTACACGACAACTTCGGGCTGCTTGATGGAATATCTGCGAAGGTCTCTTGATGACCCGGAGGCGCAACCCTGTGGCAAGTGCGCTAACTGTCTTGGTGCGCCGCTGGTCAGTGCCTCGCCCGATCGCCAAAGAGTCATTGCTGCAGCGCAGTTCCTTCGCCACTCAGAATTCGTTTTCAAACCCAAGGTTCAAGTGGCCGCCAATGGGTTTCCGCAATACGGATTGCGAGGGAACCTGCCACAAAACCTCAGAGCGCAGGAAGGCAGAGTACTTAGTCGGTGGGCTGACGCAGCATGGGGCGGTTTCGTCGAACAGGACAAACATGGGGGCTATTTCCGGGATGAATTAGTGGACGCCATGGCGGAAATGATTCAGCAGCGTTGGCAGCCAACGCCACGGCCTGAGTGGGTCACCTGCGTACCCTCGCTCAAGCACCCCGAATTGGTGCCGGATTTTGCGCGGCGGCTGGCGAATAAACTGGGTCTGCCATTCCATCCGGTAATCTCCAAAGTGCAGGATAACGAACCACAAAAACTACAGAACAACCGCTATCACCAGTGCAGCAACCTGGATGGAGTGTTCGCGGTTGATGCAGGCCTCCCTTCCGGCCCAGTCCTATTGGTGGACGATGTCGTCGATTCCGGTTGGACCATGACCGTTCTGGCAGCCTTACTTCGGCAACAAGGCAGTGGCGAAGTCTATCCGGTCGCTCTTGCCTCTTCTGCAACGGGAGATTGATGAATGCTCGCTGCTAAAACACAGGCAATCCTGTTACTGACCGCCTATTTTTCCAGGTCAACAAGCTCAGAAGCAAAGCCTCTCACGAATAAAGAGTGGGGGCGTTTTGCCTTCTGGTTGAAGAACCAGGAAATGTACCCCGAGGATCTCCTGACAGGGGACCTCAGTCAAAAACTGGCGGGATGGACAGACTCCAAGATTACATCCGACCGCATTCAAACCCTGCTCAATCGTGGGTCCGCCCTGGCAATGGCGATGGCAAAATGGACCCGCTCCGGCTTATGGGTGTTGACGCGCTCAGACAGTGACTACCCCAAACGTCTTAAAGCACGCCTCGGTAATGATGCACCCCCTGTCTTCTTCGGGTGTGGCAACCGCAATCTCTTGAACCAAGGTGGCATTGCTGTCATCGGCTCCCGTAAGACATCTGACGCGGATCTTCAGTTTAGCCACGATCTTGGAGCTAAGTCCGCAAACGATGGGCGATCTGTCGTATCCGGCGGTGCAAAAGGCGTCGATGAAGCCGCCATGCTGGGTGCCCTTGAATCTGAAGGTACGGCAATTGGGGTTCTCGCCAATGACCTGCTGCGCGCCGCCACCTCCGCAAAGTACAGAAAGTACCTGATGGCGAACAATCTGGTTCTCCTCTCACCCTTTTATCCTGAGGCCGGTTTCAATGCGGGCAATGCTATGCAGCGCAACAAGTACATCTATTGCCTGTCGGATGCAGCCATTGCTGTGCATTCCGGAAACTCAGGTGGAACCTGGAACGGGGTGCTAGAAAACATAAAGCACAACTGGGTACCCATGTGGATCAAGCCTACCGACGACCCGGAGGCCGGCAATGCCACACTGGTGCAAAAAGGCGCTAAATGGCTACCTGAAAATCTCGCTGAAATCGACCTTGACCACTTGCTGCGAACCGCAGATTCATCTGCAGAACAGGGTGCTGATTTATTTGCTCAAAACCAGACAGAAACCGTGCCCGAGGTAACTGTAAACGAACCTCTGGCTCACACGACGGGCCAACAAGAAGAAAGCGAAGTAGCGTCGAATGAGGTTGTCAAAGAGACTGCTGAGGACGCTTCCAAGCCTTCACCGAAGCAGGAACACGCAACCCCCTCGCCGGTTTCTAGTGACCAATGCGAAGAAAAAACAGCTCTTACGCAGCTTTCCTTGTACGACCACTTTCTCCTGATGCTTAGAAATGAAACAGGCTCACCAAAAACCATTGATGAATTGCTGGAAGCTACACAGCTTCACAAAACCCAGCTTAACGAATGGTTAAAACAGGCTGTCGCGGATGACAAGGTGACCAAGTTAAATCGCCCGGTTCGGTATCAGTGGGTGGAAGACAATCAGCGCAAGATGTTCGAGGATCAGTAATCTCCATGGAAACTGCAAAACTTAAAAAGTTCGCCCAATTCGCTCGTCGCAGCCTCCTCGAACAGGTTACAGCCAAGCTCAAGCTGGTATTGGCTGAAGAGAGTCCCGCTCGGCGAGAAAGGCCACAAGCTATTAAAAAGCTGGAAGAGGCGATAGCCGAGCAGGGTAAAGAACAGGTTGTCGAGCGGGTGGCGTATATCTGGTTTAACCGGCTCGTAGCCCTGCGGTTTATGGACGTGAACCGATATAACCGCATCGGCATGGTCTCGCCCGCTGAGGGGCAGTTTCAGCCCGAGATCCTGGCGGATGCCAAGATGGGCCATATCGATGAAGAGATGGTGGTGGAAAATACCCGACAACGGGTCTTCGCCCTGCTCGATGGTAAAATGCCCAGCCAGGATCCCCAAGCGGAAGCCTATCGCTTACTGGTCGTAGCCGCCTGTAACTATTGGTACAGCGCCATGCCGTTCCTGTTCGAGCGCATCGATGATTACACCGAGCTACTAATGCCGGATGACTTGCTGTCAGGAAACTCGATCCTGGCCTATACCCGCGAAGCGATGACGCCGGATGCCTGTGAGGACGTTGAGGTAATCGGTTGGCTGTATCAGTTCTATATCTCCGAGAAGAAAGACCAGGTATTTGCTGACCTGAAGAAGAACAAGAAGGTTACTCCCGAGAATATCCCGGCGGCGACTCAGCTGTTCACGCCGCACTGGATTGTCCGCTATTTGGTGGAAAACTCTCTGGGACGCCTCTGGATGCTCAACCGTCCCAACTCTGGCTTGGTCGAGCAAATGCATTACTACATCAAGCCAGCGCCTGCGGCGGATGGTAAAGAGCAGCCCGAGACCGACTTCCTGCGGATCAATAGCCCGGAAGAGATCAAGATCTGTGACCCGGCCTGCGGCTCGGGCCATATGCTGTCTTATGCCTTCGATTTGCTGTATGCCATTTATGAGGAGGAAGGCTACGAGCCTGCCGATATTTCGGCCAAGATCCTGACTCATAACCTGTATGGCATTGAAATCGATGAGCGTGCCGGTGAGTTGGCCGCTTTTGCTTTGACAATGAAGGCGCGGGCAAAGCAACGCCGGTTCTTTCGAAAGCCGGTGCAGCCGAATATTGTCGTTCTGGAGAACGTGGCCTTTACCGACGCCGAAATGCACGACGTGGCTGCTCTGGTGGGGAAGGATCTTTTCACCGATGAACTGCGCGAGACTCTGGTGCAGTTTGAGCAGACAAAGAACTTTGGCTCGCTGATCGTGCCGAAGTTATGCGATCCGGCTGAGGCCATGCGGGTGGTAGAGGCGAGTGATTTCGGTTCCGACCTACTGCTGAAGGAGGTTCAGACGCGCGTTGTTGCGGTGCTGCGCATGGCTGAGGTTCTATCGTCCCAATATCATGTTGTGGTGGCCAATCCGCCTTATATGGGATGGGGTGGGATGAATCAGAGCCTCCGTACTTTTCTGGAAGCGAATTATCCGAAAAGTAAAAGCGACCTAATGACCGCTTTCATGGAGCGGAGTCTTCTGGCGGCTAATGACGGTGGCTTTTTCGGTATGATCAACATTCCGTCGTGGATGTTCTTAAGTTCATTCGATAAGCTTCGCGAGCACTTGCTGTCAGCGTCCACTATCAGTTCACTTCTTCATTTGGGGCGCGGGATTTTTGGTTCTGACTTTGGAACTGTTGCATTTTGCGCGCTCAATCATCCGCCATCAGAGAGAAGCGCAGGCGTTTATCGAAGGCTTTTCGATGCGCATGTCGATGTACGAGCACCAGAAAAGATACGCCAACTCTTCCTTGATTATAGCTACAACCGATTTACTGCCGCCCAACGGGAGTTCCGGAAGATTCCGGGTAGCCCATTGGCCTACTGGCCTACATCTCAAGCGCGATCTGTTTTTGAAGTTGGGGAAAGCCTGGACACCATTGCCGACATCGGTAAAGGTTTCGACACAGGAGATAATGGACGTTTTTTGCGTCTATGGCATGAGGTGGGGCGGCTGGGTGCGCGCTGGATACCTTGCCAAAAAGGAGGACCATATCGGAAATGGTATGGCAACAATGATTTCACTGCTGACTGGAACAACAACGGCAAAGATTTGAAGGATTTCCCTAAGTCTAATCTCAGGAATTCGCATAATTACTTTAAGCGCGGTATTAGCTGGACCCGTGTTTCAAGTGGATCGACGGCGTTTCGCTACTTCCCTGAAGGTCAACTTTTCGAATCTACTGGCCCTTGTCTTTTCACAAACAAGGAGCCCGCAGAAACCATAGCTGCGTTCTTGAATAGCAAAGTCACCTTCGAGTTTTTGAAAGTCCTAGCGCCAATGCTCGACTTCCAAAGCGGTCATATCTCGAAACTTCCTTGGATTGAGACGCAAGCTGTTACCGATAGCGCATCCCAGATTGGGAATTCAGCAATTGAACTCGCCAGGTCTGACTGGGATGCCTACGAAACCTCTTGGGATTTCACTACCCTTCCGTTGCTCTCGCCCGACCACCGGGGAGAGACGCTGGAGGCTACCTATACCACGCTCCGCTCCCATTGGCTGGGCATGACTGACAAGATGCGAGCCTTAGAGGAAGAGAACAACCGCATCTTTATCGACGCTTATGGCCTGCAGGATGAGCTGACACCAGATGTACCGCTGGAGGAGATCACCCTTACCTGCAACCCTCACTACCGCTACGGCAACAACAAAAGTGAGGAAGAGCTGGAGTCACTTCTTCTGGCTGACACCATGCGCGAGCTGGTCTCCTACGCCGTTGGCTGTATGTTCGGCCGCTACGCGCTGGACAAACCGGGGCTGATCCTGGCCAATCAGGGCGAGACCATCGAGGATTATCTGAAGCGGGTTCCGGAGCCGAGCTTCCCGGCGGACTATGACAATGTGATCCCCATGCTCGATGGCGACTGGTTCACCGACGACATCACTGAGCGCTTCCGTGAATTCCTGCGCACCGCCTTTGGCGAAGAGCACTATGGGGTAAACCTCCGCTTTGTCGAGCAAGCACTGGGCAAGGATATTCGCAAGTACTTCCTGAAGGACTTCTACAACGACCACGTGCGCCGTTACAAGAAGCGACCCATCTACTGGCTGTTCTCCTCACCCAAGGGCTCCTTCAACGCGCTGATCTATATGCACCGCTACCAGCCACATACTGTAGGCACGGTATTGGAGTACCTGCGGGATTTCAAAGACGAGAAGCTGCAAGCCCGGAAGAACCATCTGGAGGCCGTCAGTATCAGCGCCGGGGCCTCCCCGGGTGAAAAGACTAAAGCTCTGAAGGAAATCGAGAAGATCAACAAGGTTCTCGCCGAGCTGGATGACTACGAGCGGGATGTGCTTTACCCCCTGGCCACCAAACAGGTGGAAATAGATCTCGATGATGGGGTGAAAGCGAACTATCCGAAATTTGGCGAAGCCTTGAAGAAGATTCCTGGCCTCTCATGAAGGAGGGCTACCTATGAAATTGAAAGAAATTGCCGTTAAAGGTTTTAAATCCATCAGCAACCACGACTACGAGCGTATTGCCTTTAACGATGTCACGGTGCTTTTGGGGGCGAATGGCTCCGGGAAAAGTAACCTGATTTCACTGTTCCGGCTGCTGGGGTTCATGACCACCGGAGCATTGCAGCAGTACGTTGGCAGGCAGGGCGTCAGCCAGCTCCTGTTCTACGGCTCAAAGGTAACCGAATCGCTGAGTTTCAGCGTGAAACTGGAAGATGACAGCACCACCGACTCCTACGATGTAAAGCTATCGTATGGGTTGCCGGACCGGCTGTTCGTCAGTGGTGAACAGGTGAGTTATCACAAGGCCGGCCACTCAAGGCCGCAGGAATACTTTCTGTCCAGTGGTGGACCTGAAGCGGAGCTGGGGCAGGACGATCGGCCCACCAGTAAAGTGCTTACCGGCCTCCTGAGAGGCATACAGACCTTCCAGTTTCACGACACATCCGACACCGCCCGAATCAAGGATCGGGTGTACGTTGATGATGTGTCCTACTTGCGCAGCGATGGGGGCAACCTCGCTGCCTTTCTCAAGATGTTGAAGGAGTCGGATAGCTATCGTCCTTACTACGAACGAATTGTCCGGCATATTCGCAAGATTATGCCTCAGTTCAACGACTTCGTGCTGGATACCCTTCCTGGAAATGACCGTTTCGTGCGACTGAACTGGTCTGATACCTACCGCCAGGATTATCTCTTTGGTCCGGATCAGATTTCCGACGGATCCCTGCGTTTCATGGCGCTGACCACGCTGCTACTCCAGCCACCCGCATTGCTACCCAAAGTGATCGTTCTGGATGAGCCGGAACTGGGGCTTCATCCGGCCGCCACACTTGAGCTTGCCGGTATGATCAAACGTGCATCCCAGAAAACGCAGGTTGTCCTGGCCACCCAGTCCACACGTCTGGTCGATGAATTCCTTCCGGAGCAGATCGTGATCGTGGAGCGGAATTCAAAGACCGGGGCCAGCTCGTTCCACCGTCTGGAACCGGAGGCGCTGGGTGAATGGTTGCAAAGGTACAGCCTCTCGGAGCTTTGGGAGAAAAATGTGTTGGGAGGGCAGCCGTGATTCGACTGCACATAACCGCGGAGGGCCAGACCGAGAAAGCCTTTGTCGACCAGGTTCTGACACCCCATCTGGCGCACTTTGATGTCTACACCGACGCGCGCTGCGTGCTAACGAGCAAGGACAAACGAGCGGCCAAAGAATACCGGGGTGGCCTGATCAGTTACCGGAAAGCAAAAGCCGATATCGAAACCTGGATGAAGGAAGACGCCAATCAGGAATGCTGGTTTACCAGCATGTTCGATTTATATGCTTTGCCAGAGAATTTCCCAGGATTTGACGAGGCGAAACGGCTGGAGCCTTATCAAAGGATCGAACGGCTCGAAGCTGCTTTTTGCAATGAAATGAACAAGCCAAACTTCATTCCCTATATCCAGTTGCATGAATTTGAAAGCCTGATTCTTGCTGACCCGGCCAAGCTGGATTGGGAGTACCTGGAGCACGACCAGCCAATTGGAAATCTGGTGAAGATGGTCGGCTCCCAAAATCCGGAGCTCATCAACGACGGTCGAGAAACAGCGCCATCAAAACGAATTCTCAAAGAGATACCGGAGTACGACAAGGTGACATCGGGGGTATCGGTTGCGGCTCACATCGGCCTCGATGCTCTGCGGGCCTCTTGCAAACACTTTGATGAATGGGTGTCGCGCCTGGAGAAGCTCGGGGGCAAAGAATGAGCCAGCAAATCACTCATGCGCTGAGCAGGCTTTTCGATAAGCACCGGGTTGTGTTCTGGTACGACACCAAGCAAGAGCTGCGTAGTGACTTCGAGGCGATTTCCATTTCGGACGTGGAGAAAGTGGAGATCGCCAACAACGAGTATGGCCTGAAATATCGCATCCTGCGGGAGGCACCGGAACAGAAATTCTTGCTGTACAAGGAGGGGCCACAACCGGAGGATCTGGATAACTGGTTACTGGACGTACAGCTGGCCCACGGCGAGTTCCGGACCGACCAGGTGGCCATCTGGCTGTCTGAATTGGAGCTGGGCCTGGAATTTGCCGAGGTGGCCCAGGCCCACGCGGAGTTTTTCCAGGCGATCAAGCGCAAAGAGGCGTTGAAGAAGTTGCTGAAGCCGGACGACACTGCCGGCCAGCTGCGCCTGAAGATGCTGGCCGCGTGTGCCGGTAGCGAGCCCCGTATGGACTCGGTGGTGGAAACTCTTCTGCAGCAATTGGCGGAAGAGCGCGATGATGGCATTCGGCTGATTGAGCGTTGCGGTCTGGATAGCTTCCTGTGGGAACAACTGACCCGTTTCTACGGCTACGAAGCCGGTGAGCCAAGCCTGCGCGACTTCGTGATTGAGCTGTTCAAGTCCTGCTACGCCATGGGTACTGATGGCGAGGTCAAACTGACCGGCGATGCCCTGGTGTTCCTCAAGCGCTGGAAAGACAGCCGGCAGTTCGAGCAGGGGTTTGAAACCCTGTCTGCCGAGTGTGCCGAGGTCCTGGGTATTGAGCAGGATCTGGGTAAGCGGGACTTTCGGGACCTGGTTGAGCTGGATTACTTCCGGCTAATCGACCAGAAGATTATCAGTGACCTGGTGCGGGCGGTGGTAGGCCGCACGGTCACTAGCGGCGATGTGGCACTGTGGGTGCGGCAGCGGCGCCAGGGCCATTGGTACGAGGAGTTCCGCCACCTGTATGAAGCCATTGAGTTTGCGGCCCGTTTTGTCCAGATGCTCGGTGAGGCTCGTCTCACCATGGACAGCCTCTCCGACGGCGTTCAGCGATACAGCCGCTCCTGGTTCCAACTGGATCAGCTCTACCGCAAGTTTACCTACCATGTGCGCATGTCCGGCCAGGCATCGTTGATGGGCGAGCTCAGTGAGCAGGTGGAGAACCTGTATTCCAACAACTACCTGCTCAAGCTGGGCGATGGCTTCCAGGTTCACGTGGACGCCGCGCCGCGCTGGGAGGCCTATCCGGTCGTTCAGCAAAAGGCCTTTTTCGAGCACTGGGTTCGCCCTTACCTGCGCAAGGACAAGCGGATCTGTGTGATCATTTCCGACGCCATGCGCTACGAGATTGGTGACGAGCTGCTGGGCCTTATCCGGCAGGAAGATCGCTACAGCGCGGAGCTCGAGCCGGCTCTCTCGACCCTGCCCAGCTATACCCAGCTCGGTATGGCGGCGCTGCTGCCCAACAAGTCCTTGGCGATCGCCGACAACGATACCGGCACGGTACTGGTGGATGGCCAAAGCTCACAGGGCACGGTCAACCGTACCAAAATCCTGCAGGCCGCCCTGGATGGTCGGGGCCAGGCCGTCAAGGCGGAGGATTTTATGCAGCTCAACCGGGAAGACAGCCGTGAGCTGCTCAAGGGTAATGATGTGGTGTACATCTACCACAACCGGATCGACCACACCGGCGACAAGATGCACTCAGAGGGGCAGGCCTTTGAAGCAGCAGAACAGACCCTGGCGGATCTCATACGCCTTATCAAGAAGCTCACGGCGGCCAACGCCAACAATCTGCTGATCACCGCTGATCATGGCTTTATTTACCAGAACCGTGAGCTGGATGAGAGTGATTTCCTGGGTGACGTCGTTTCTGGCGATGATATTCGCTACCGGGACCGTCGGTTCGTGCTGGGTAAGGGGCTGTCCGCCTCTCCGGCGTTCCATCACTTCTCGTCTAAGCAGCTTGGGCTGGATGGCGATATGGAAGTGCAGATTCCCAAGTCCATCAACCGGCTGCGCCTTAAAGGCTCTGGCAGCCGCTTTGTGCATGGCGGTGCATCCCTTCAGGAAGTTGTGATTCCGGTCCTGAAGGTCAACAAGAAGCGCCAGAGTGATGTCAGCGCCGTTGAGGTGGACATCCTGCGTGGGGCCAGCTCGGTGATCACTTCCGGCCAACTGGCGGTCACCCTGTATCAGTCCGGACCGGTTACCGAGAAAGTACAGCCTCGCCACCTGCGGGCCGGGATTTATACCCAGTCAGGGGAGTTGATTTCGGACAGTCACGAGCTGTCGTTTGACCTGACCTCGGAGAACCCCCGCGAGCGGGAGCTTCAGGTGCGCTTTGTGCTCAGCCGCAAGGCGGACGAGGCCAACGGCCAGGAGGTTTTCCTAAAGCTGGAAGAACAGCACGCCGGCACCTCCCACTACAAGGAATACAAGTCGCTCAGGTATTTGATGCGGCGGTCCTTTACCAGCGATTTTGATTTCTGAGGGTTATAGCCAATGAGTACGCTTGACCAAAAGATCAACGAACACTTCCCCGGGTTGGTGGTGCGCAAAGACCTGGTGAAAACGGTCAAGGGCAACGCCATCGTCCCCTCATACGTGCTGGAATATCTGCTCGGCCAGTACTGCGCCACTAACGACGAGGCGACGATTCAGACCGGTATCGAGACGGTCAAGGAGATTCTGGCCAAGCACTATGTCCACCGGAACGAGGCCGGGCTGGTGCGCTCGAATATCAAGGAAAAGGGGCGCTACAAGGTTATCGACAAGATCAGCGTGGCCCTGAATGAGAAGACGGATGCCTACGAGGCTCAGTTTTCCAACCTGGGGATCAAGAAAGTGTTGGTGGATTCTGGGACCGTGAAGGCCCACCCCAAACTGCTGGTTAGCGGCGTCTGGTGCATTGCGGACATCGAATACGTATTTTCTGAAGACCAGAACGTTAGCCCCTGGATCCTGTCCACCCTCAAGCCGATTCAGCTATCTCACTTCGACTATGACGCCTACGTTGCCGCGCGGCAGCAGTTCAGCACCGATGAGTGGATTGACCTGTTGATACAGAGCATCGGCTTTAATCCGGAGATGTTTGGCAAACGCAGCAAGCTACTCCAACTCTTGCGGCTGGTTCCCTTCTGCGAGCGGAACTACAACCTGATCGAGCTTGGCCCCAAGGGGACGGGTAAATCCCACGTTTACTCCGAGTTCTCGCCCCATGGGATTTTGGTATCCGGTGGTGAAGTCACTGTACCCAAGCTGTTTGTGAATAACTCCAGCGGCAAGATCGGCCTGGTGGGCTACTGGGATTGCGTAGCTTTTGATGAGTTTGCAGGGAAGCAGAAGCGAGTCGACAAGGCCTTGGTCGATATCATGAAGAACTACATGGCCAACAAGTCCTTCTCCCGGGGCGTGGAAACTCTGGGCGCGGAGGCGTCCATGGTGTTCGTGGGCAACACCCGGCATACCGTGCCGTATATGCTGAAGCACTCGGACCTGTTCGATGAGTTACCGGAGAAGTTCTACGATTCTGCCTTCCTGGACCGAATCCACTTCTACATCCCCGGGTGGGAGGTCGATATCATCCGGGGCGAGATGTTCTCTGACGGCTATGGCTTCGTGGTGGACTATCTTGCAGAAATCCTGCGCTCGATGCGGAACTACGATTACTCCGATCAGTACCGGGAGCACTTTACCCTTTCTTCGGATATCTCGACCCGAGACCGGGACGGTATCAATAAGACCTTTTCTGGCTTGATGAAGATCCTGTTCCCCCAGGGCGGAGCAACCAAGGAAGAGGTTGAAGAAGTGCTGCGTTTTGCCATCGAGGGGCGCAAGCGGGTCAAGGACCAGTTACAGCGGATCGACACCACCTACGGTGAAGTCCGATTTTCCTATCAGGACCAGGAAGGCCAGGAAATACTGGTCACGACACTTGAGGAAGAAGAGTACCCGGGTTACTACCGCCAGACGGTGTCCACCCCTGATGACGGGGGGGAAGCGCCCGAGCCAGCAGCAGACGTTAAAGGTGGCGAGCCCAAAGAGCCTCGCGCCCCCGAGCCCGTACTGGAGGAAAAGCACCTGACTTTCCAGGAGAACCAAAAGGGTATCTCATTCGACGGCTTGTTTGGCGCCTACCTGAAAGGAGCCAGCAGGATCACCGTCACAGACCCCTACATCCGGCTTTTCTACCAGATCCGCAATTTCATGGAGTTTCTCGAGGCCATCGTGAAGAACAAGGCCGAGGAAGATGAAGTGGCGGTTCACCTCGTCACCGTCCGGGACGAGTTCAAGGGTGATCTGCAAGACGAGAGTTTCGAAAAGATCCAAGAATCCGCTTGCACCGTGGGCATCGACTTCACCTGGGAGTTTGACGAAAGCGGCACCATTCACGCACGTCATATCGTTACGGACCACGGCTGGAAGATATCGCTGGATCGGGGGTTGGACATCTTCCAGCACTACGAGATGAATGAGGCCTTTGCGTTTGCCAATAGGTTGCAGCAGTTTCGGTCCAGCAAGGCCTTTGAGGTGACGTTTATTAAAACCGGAGAATCTGACAATGGCTATTGAAAAGAGCAAGCAAAATCAAAAGCCGTTACGACCACGATTAGCAGAAAACGCACGAACAAGAAGGGCGTTCAAATGAAAATATCACAGGTTAAAATTGCAAACTTTCGAGGCTATAAAGACGAAACAATCATTGATTTGGATGAACTTACAGTA